>JAEIGA010000181.1_pt1 | contig 88392 bp, 73 predicted proteins | sample 9270691 | NCBI WGS metagenome assembly JAEIGA01 (sample SAMN17057246, study PRJNA624740) | gut metagenome | biome: biome; isolation source: fecal sample | host: Bos grunniens | place: China: Xizang | collected 2019 | reverse complement strand
CAGCGAGGATCCACCTCTTCCCATCCCGAACAGAGAAGTTAAGCTCGCTAACGCCGATGGTACTGCCCCACCAGGTGGGAGAGTAGGAAGCCGCCGTTCTTCGACAGCCCGATTAGAGTAATCTAGTCGGGCTGTTTTGTTTCTAGTAAGGTTGGGTGAAATAGAAAATATAATATGAATTAGATATGAATAATCTGATAGCAATAGTGCCGGTGAGAAATAATGCTGAGCAGATGAAGGGACTTATTAAGCATCTAAAGTCTCAGTATGAAGCCATACTTATCGTTGATGATGCTTCAACAGATGCTACTTCAACCATTCTTCGAGATTCCTGGGCCTTACCTGTGTCAAAATATCTTCCAGGAGACGGCTTTTTTGCCTTGTATCATGAGGATACCTTAGGTTATAATAAATCTTCCTTAGATGGTCTCGAAATGGCAAAATCAGCAGGTTTTACACTCGCCCATCTTTACACTATCAATAACGGACCGCAGCTATCATATCATTATAAAGTCGTTCAACTTAAGAATCATAACTTCAATTCCTGGATCTATAAGTATTTCTTGAAATGGCTCGTCTGACCTCCTTTTAATTTTCGTAAAATTTCAATATCTTTACGTGAATATTATTAGAAGTATTATAATGTCAAGAGGCCTGGTATCATATAAAAATATCTGGAGAGTAGCCTATCCAATTCTTATCAGTCTTGTCATGGAACAGATGATAGGTATGACGGATACTGCCTTCCTTGGTCGCGTGGGTGAGATTGAATTAGGAGCATCAGCCATTGCGATTGTATATTATATGGTAATTTTCATGGCAGGCTTCGGCTTCAGTATCGGTTCTCAGATTATAATAGGAAGAAGAAATGGTGAGGGGAACTTCAGGGCTACCGGCAGAGTATTCTGGCAAGGTCTTTATTGCCTCATAGCTCTCTCAGTAGTCTTCGTACTACTTTCAGAGATATTCTCTCCGAAGATCTTATCCTTTATCGTTTCCTCAGAGCAGATCGCAGCCGCTGCCTCAAGTTATGTCACATGGAGGCTCCCTGGTATGGTCTTCGCCTTTGCAACAGCAATGTTCAGGGCATTCTATGTAGGAACTACGCAGACTAAAACACTTACTTTCAATGCGATAGTAATGTTGCTTTCAAATGTGGTCTTCAACTGGATCCTTATCTTCGGAAAATTTGGCCTGCCTGCTATGGGTATTCAAGGTGCTGCTATAGGTTCCAGCCTTGCAGAACTCGTCTCTCTCATATTCTTTATAATCTATACAAGAAAGAGATGTGACCTGAAGAAGTATGGCCTTGATAAACCAGCCAAGTTAGATTGGTCAGAAATCAAGGCTATGATTCCAATATCATCATGGACAATGATCCAGCACGTCGTTTCACTTTCTACATGGTTCATCTTCTTCCTTTATGTCGAGCATCTTGGCGAGCGTGCTCTTGCAGTTTCAAACATTGTCAGAGGTGTTTCAGGGGTGGTATGGATGCTTGTTGCTGCCTTTGCTTCGACCTGTAGCACCTTGGTGAGCAACTTGATCGGTGAGGGCCATCAGGAGGCGGTGATGTCCTTGATAAAGAGGATTCTTAAGCTTGCGTACGCGATTGTGCTGTCTGTACTTCTGCTGCTTGCGATTTTCCCACATGAGGTGATCCGTGTGTACACTGATATTCCGGAGCTCATTCCTGCGAGTGTGCCTGCGATGTTGGTGATGGCCTCGTCTTATTTTGTGACTGTGGCTGCGATGATCTATTTTAATGCTGTTTCAGGAACGGGAAATACCAAGCGTGCCTTTGTGCTTGAACTTGTCGCCCTTGCGATTTATATGTGCTACTGTACTGTTGTGATTGGTGTGATGAAGGCGGATATTGCAGTGTGCTGGACAGCGGAGCATGTTTATGCCCTTGGACTTTTTGCGATAAGTTATCTTTACATGAAAAGTGGAAAGTGGAAGAACGTGAAGATAGAAGAAAAATTATAATCATATAAATTTACAACCTATGGCTAATATATTGAATTTCAAGAAGGGCCAGGAATATAACTGGACGTATGCAAATATTGGTGGTTCTCTTAGAGTAAAGATCTCATCAGGTGAAGACATCTCTAACTTAAGTGATCTTGATCCAAAGATGTGGACAGTTCTCTCTTGTCCGGTGAGTGGACTTGAGGTGGATGATAAGAGCCTTAAATACATCGATCAGGATGGTGATGGTAAGATCCGTATTCAGGATGTTATCAAGACTGCTGACTGGATTGTCGGTGTTCTTTCTGATCCGGATCTTCTTTTGAAGGAGGAGGGAGTCTTCGATCTTGACAATTTTGATCTTGAGAATTCTGATGCTGTGAAACTGCACAAATCATCAAAGCAGATTCTGTCTAACCTTGGAAAAGAGGGTGGTAATACAATCTCACTTGCGGAAACAGCAAGTACAGCGGCAATCTTCGCAAACACAAAATTCAACGGAGACGGAATCATTACCCCTGCCAGCGCAGACTCAGATGAGGAAAAGGCAGCAATCAATGCCATCATCTCAACTCTCGAGGGAGTGCTGGACAGAAGCGGCGTCGCAGGAGTGAACAAGGATAAGGTGGAAGCCTTCTACCAGAAACTACAGGACTACGTTCAGTGGAAGGAAGCAGAACCATCATCAACCTACGGCGGAAACATCGCTCGCGTAGCGCAGCTCTATAATGAGCTAGACCACTCGCTAAGATATTGGTTCATCAGACCTGCTCTTTTGAACTGCCTTCCAGAGGTGGAAATGCAGCATCCTGATGCGCCTGTGAGCGCAACATCTATCGCAGAACTCATCAAGCTTGCGAACCTTTGTGGAAAGGCGGAACTTACGGAACAGAAATGGGATGAAATAGGGGCAGAGGTAGCAGCATACAATAAATGGATCGGTTCCAAGAAGGGAGCAGAGGTCGAGAAACTGGGTCTGGAGACAATCAGGCAGTTCATTCAGGAGGATAAGAAAGAGGCAATTCTTGCTCTTATAGCTGAGGATGCCGCTCTTAAGGAAGAGGCTGAGAACATTGAGTCAGTAGATAAGTTCCTGCACATCTATAAGGATTTCTACAGATTGCTCAAGAACTTTGTGACCTTCCATGATTTCTATGATAAGGACAAGGAAACAAAGGCTATTTTCCAGAGTGGAAAACTTCTTATCGATCAGAGAGAGTGTCTGTTCTGTATGAAGGTCGCAGATATGGCTAAGCATAATGCAATGGCTGGTGCAAGTGGAATGTATCTTGTTTATTGTGATTGTACAACCAAGACTCAGGCTGCTAAACTTCAGATTGTTGCCGCAGTGACTGTAGGCAGCATCGGTGATCTTGCAGTAGGTAAGAATGCCATTTACTATGACAATACAGGACTCGAGTGGGATGCGGTAATTACAAAGATCATTGATAATCCGATCAGCATTTCACAGGCCTTCTGGTCGCCATATAGAAAGATTGCAAAGGTCATTGAGGACTTTGTGAATAAGAGTGCGGCAGAAAAGGACGCAAAGATTCTTAAGGATGCAACGGAGAAGATCAACACTGCTCCGGCTAATATTGGCAAGGATGCCCCTGCAGCAGCACCTGCACCATTCGATATCGGAAAGTTTGCAGGTATCTTTGCTGCCTTAGGTATGGCTTTGGGTATGATAGGAACTGCCCTGTCTAAGATATTCGAAGACTTTATGGTACTTAAATGGTGGCAGATGATTGTTCTCTTTATTTCTATTATGCTTATTATTTCAGGTCCATCAATGGTAATGGCCTGGATGAAGCTCAGACGTAGAAATATTGCTCCACTTTTGAATGCCAACGGATGGGCTGTCAATGCTCCGTCAATCATCAGTATTCTATTTGGTGAGACATTGACAGAGATAGCACGTTTCCCTAAGTTGAATATCCAGGACCCTTATGCAGATAAGGAGATGTCAATGGGTAAGAAGATTCTGGTTACGATCGTTACTTTAGTTATTCTTGCAGCCTTGGCATACGGTGTTTATTATTTATGTACAAGCGGTTTCCTACAGAATCTATGTTCAACCCCAGTAGAATAACAGAATAATAAAATAATCTTAAAATTTATGAACGAAATCCCACAGTGCCCTAAATGTGGCAGCGAATTCACTTATTTTGATGGTTCACTTTATGTATGTCCAGACTGTTCACATGAGTTTAACTCTGTAGATGAGGGACAGGAAGCAGCAGATGTAGCAAAGGATAGCAATGGAGCGGAACTATTTGATGGTGATGCTGTTACAGTTATCAAGGACCTTAAAGTGAAAGGTTCTTCTATGGTCATCAAAAGAGGAACCAAGGTTAAGAGCATCCGTCTTACAGAAAACCCAGAGGAAGTTGATTGTAAAATTGACGGCAGCAGCATAGTTCTTAAGACCTGTTTCTTGAAGAAGTAAAGATTTTCTTAACTTGATAATGCCCCGAAGAGTCTGATGACTCTCCGGGGCATATGTTTTGTAATATGTTAACCGTTTAAATTTAGAAAAATTTTAATTGAAGATTTGAATTATTCAAAATTAGTATTATATTTGCAAGTAGAGATTATAATAACAATTAAAAATTACAGTTTATGAAACAGTTTGTATTTACTCTAATATTGGCAGTAGCAATTTCTTTAGGTTGTTCAAAGTCTGCTCTGAATGCTTCAACAGTTAATGATGTTTCGCCTCAGGTAAAAACTGCACTAAATGCAAAGTATCCTACGAAGGCTAATGATTTTTTGGATGCCCTATCTGCTAAATTCCCTGGTGCTCTGGTCTATGAGGTTGATTTTGAACGTAATGGAGTTGAATTCAAGGTGAAAGACAATATAAAGTTTTATGAGGTTGACTTTGATCTTGAAGCAAATTGGCTTAAGACAACAAGACAAGTGAGACTTTCTTCTGTCCCAGATAATGTTGTAAAAGCACTTAAAGCCTCTGAGTACTATAGCACTCTTTCAGTTATAGATAGAGATGTAACTTACGTTGAAACTCCGGAATATGTTGCGTATAAGTTTGAAGTCGAGAAGGTGAATTCTTCGTATGAAGTGCTTGTAGATATAAAAGGAGTTGTCACATTGCTTGATGCTGACTTCGACTAGTTTGAAATAGTAAAAAAATTATATATTTGTAGTCTGTGTGCCTATAGCATGCAGACTATTTTTATTATGGTAAGAGGTTTTAAATATCTGCTTTGTATTGTATTGTCAGCTCTTTCTTTGCTTTCTTGTATCAATGAAGAGAATCCACAAGAGAAAGAACTTAAAATAGGGGATAGACTTCCTTCTTTCTTTGTGACTATGAATGACGGTTCAACGCTTTCATCAGAGTGGCTGTCTCAAAGCATTTCCTGTGTTGTCTTCTTTCATACTTCCTGCCCAGACTGCCAGAAGACACTGCCAGAGGTTCAGAAAATATTTGATGAGTATTCTCAAAAAGGAGTCAGATTCGCTTTGATAAGCAGGGAGGAGAGTGAGGAATCTATCTCTGAATTCTGGACAGAGAAGGGTTTTACCATGCCGTATTCAGCTCAGCCTTCAAGAGAAGTTTATAATAAGTTTGCCCAGACTCGTGTTCCAAGAGTCTATATCTCTGATAATAAGGGAAAAATAAAGGCCATCCATACGGATGACCCTATACCGACTTATGATATTCTGAAAACTAACTTAGATGGTGTTTTCGATATTTGTAAGGAGTAGTTCCTGTTACAATCTTGAACCATCTTGAGAAATTATACGACTGTGGTATTCCTACCATAGATCCTACCTCTTCAATCGAAGTTTCTTTGTTACCAACCAAAATGATTTTGCTCTCATCAACTCTAAGTGTGTTCAACCAAACCTGGAAGGTCATACCTATGTTGTTGTTAAGGTAGGATGAAAGATAACTTTGGTTTGTACCCATCTGAAGAGCAACTTCCTTGATTGTCAATTCACTCTGGCAGAATTTCTTCTCATCTACCCATTTATCTACCTTCGGACCTATCTTGCTTTCGATAGTCTTTACCTCTTTCTCTTCTTCTTTCTTCTCTAAATATAGGTTCTTTGCTCTTATCGCCTCAATCTTCTTAGGCATGAAGTTCAGCACCTTCAGTATAATATATGAGTAGATTATTGGAATGGCGATGAAATATGGAACCTGTACAGCTTTTACATAGAATGCAACTATAGTCAGTACAGACATAAAGAGTGAAATATACATCAAGGATTTGATCCATTTGATGTCAGGAGTTATATCATAGTAGTTATCCAACTCATTCTCACATTTGCCGTACTCTTTATAACATACATGGAACATTCTAAAGCACTTCAGACCGAAGATACATCCGAAAAGAATAAAGATCACATTTTGAGATCCCGGCCATATAAGTCCTACGAAACCTAAAATCGTCATTAGTGATAAAGGTACGATCCCGTCTATGAAGAAATGCCTTGACAGGTATTTAGGCGTTTCAAGAAGATATAGCAGGGAAGCGTAGGTAAGCCACGAGTGGGCAAGAGTAAATGTGACCAATAGCCAGAACTCGATGTATTCTGTAATGAACTTCCCAAGAACTATTCTGACTACACAATATAGAGCAATCATACATAGTCCAGTTCCCAAAGTTCTACGAGCTTTTCTATAGTATTCGATTCCTTTTTCCTGAGGGATTGAAAGGAAAAGTGTAAGCAATCCTAGTATGCCGAAAATCAGGATATATCCGAATTCGAGCATTAAAGTGATGGAATTATTCATGGTTAAAATTTTATCGTTACAAATATATACAAATCAATTCTAATAACATAGAATAGCGAAAATTTACGTACACACAAATTTATTTTTTTTGTGCATACGTAAAAAAATTGTATTTCCATAAAAAGAAATTGCGCTTAAAGGTAAAGTAAAAAGCAAAATTTGTCTTGCGTCTTTTACATAAATACCTTTGCATCGAAGAACAACAAATGCTAATAACTAACAAAACCATGATATGCTGATGAAACGCTTTCTTACACTTGCAGCCATATTAATATTTGCCTTCTCAGGTACGGCTTCAGCACAGAAGTTCGCTGTCAAGACAAATGCTCTTTACTGGGCGACAGCTACTCCGAATGTGGGTGTTGAATTTGCCTTGGCAAACAGATGGACAGTTGATCTTTCAGGAGGATATAATCCTTGGACCCTGAGTTCGAAAGAAAACTTCAAGCTGAAACACTTCCAGGTATCTCCAGAGATCAGATACTGGTTCTGCGAAAGTTTTCAAGGACATTTCCTCGGTATCAACGGAGTCTATACCCAATTTAATGTCGGAGCAATCCCATATATATTAAAGGATGCAAGAAAGCAAGGTTGGGCGGCAGGTGCAGGTTTGACTTACGGATACGCAGTTCCGATAGCAAGAAGATGGAATCTGGAGCTCACTGCAGGAGCAGGTTGCTGGTTTACAGAACACGACGAGTTTGAAAGTAGGAAATGCGGACTCTTCCAGCAGAGAATCGAAAATTTCAAAATCGGACCGACATCACTAGGAATCACATTCGTTTACATGATCAAGTAAAAAGTAGAAGATATGAAGAAGTTAATCATAATAGCCGCAGCTTTTTTGGGGATAAGCACAATGGCCAGCGCACAGACTGTGATCACCGATGAGACAATGACCCACGATCGTGATTCAGTGACAGTAACTTTCAATATTGATACTGAGCAGACTAAGCTTAAGACAAATAGAAAAGAGGTAATCTTCCCTTACATATATAATGAGAAAGATACATTGTTTCTCGATGTCGTAGAGGTATATGGAAAGGGACGATTCAAGAGAGAGAGGCAGGTGAACGCAATCAACGGAGATAAAGATTGGGGATTGGGAGAAAATCAGGTGTTCAGACACGACGGAGTTTACACCTACGAGTCAAAAGTTCCTTTAAAACGTTGGATGAAGGTTGCTAATCTTGGAGTGAGAAGAACAATTGTCGGATGTGCTTGTGAGGATGAGCTGAAGGATGAGAACTTGGCACAGGCAAACCTGTTTGAGGAACCTCAGGTACAGAGAAGAGTTCCGGCCTATGCTCTTGGAGAGGTGGAGAGAAAATGGGACTTCGGTCAGGATGAACTCGAAATCACATTTAAGGTTTCAAAGACAGACATAGATCCGACAGTCTTCAATAACGAGGTGACTTTTAAAAAGATTCTGGAGGCAATTGACAAGATTCATACAAACCCTCACTACAAAGTCTCTAAACTACATGTCGCAGGATATGCTTCCCCAGAGGGAAGTCAGAGCTTCAACAGTTGGCTGGGAATCAACAGAGCAAAGGCTCTTATAAACTATATCATCAAGCAGAGACCGGAATACGGACTCACAGAAAAGAACTTTGAAATACTGAACGGAGAGGAAAATTGGGAAGGACTTAGAAGAGTTCTTGCAGAATCTCAGATGGCTCATAAAGATAAGGTTATAGAGATCATCGACAGCAAGAACCTTTCAGGTGAGGCGAAGAAGAGAGCAATCAAGGCTCTTGATGGTGGAGAGGTCTGGAACGATATGCTGAAGACCATCTATCCACACCTAAGAAGCGCAAGATACCTCGCAGTCTTCTATGATCAGACAGGAGATGAGATTGCTGAGCAGATCAAGAAGGCTAACGAGATGGTGGAAGCAGGAAAGTATCAAGAGGCTTTCAATCTTCTTATCGCTCACAAGGATGATATCAGAACAGCAAATACAATTGGCGTGAGTCTGATGCTCCAGAAAAAGTTTGAAGAGGCAATGCCTTGGTTCGAAAAGGCTCTTCAGGCAGATCCTCAGGCCGCTCAGAAAAATATTGATACTCTAAATGATGAGTTCAGCTGGGAAGAGCAGCAAAGAAAAGAAATTGAAGAATATTTAAAGAAATACGAATAAATCAACAAAACTTATTAACCATTAAATTACTATCATTATGAAACTTTCTAAATTGATGTTGTCTGCAGCACTTGCAGCTTTCGCACTAGTTTCTTGCAACAAGGTTGAAACGACTCCAGATCCGGCAGGATCAAGCCTCAAGACTGTAACCCTCTCATTTGAGAACATCGTTCTTACTAAGGGAGATGCCGGAAGTAAGATCTCTGATGGTTCACCTGTCAAGGTAAATGATTTGAAGATTTTCCTTACTGATGAGGCTTTCACAACAGTATATCCGGCTTATAACGCACCTCAGACTGAGAGTGCTAAATCTTATTGGAGCGCAGAGGATCTTGCAACTTTAGGAGGAATGCCAGCAGCAGAGTTCCACTATGTAGACCATAAATGTTCAAGAGTTGTTGCTGTTGCAAATATGGGTGACATCACAATGGATGCTCTAAAGTCTTTTACTGAGGAAATTGCAGATCAGCAGGATCAGAACTCTCTAGTTCTTCTAGACTTTGAGCCTTTGACAAAGACATCAGAGACTCACACTGCAGCAGATGGAAAGTATACTGAGGTTTTCAAGGCTGATCTTACACTTAAACCAGCAATCTCACGTTTCGAGCTTGACGGCTTCAGCGTGAAGTTCAACAACCCTTCAGCTTATTCTAAGGTAGAGGTTCTTGATGTAGCTTTCACTCACTACTTCCCACAGGTCGCTTACTCAACTACATCAGGAGTTCCTAATTGGGTAGCAACCGGAACACACGTTCTTCCTATCGCTGACTTTACAAATGCTGCTTCTGTTTTTGATTGGTTTGGTCTTGAGACAACAAACGGCTGGTACAGAGATTCATATTCAAACCAGGTGGTACTTACACCAGATGATCCTGCAACTCCAGCTAAAGAGAATGTAGCAGACGTACCTTCACCACGTGCTTATCACTTCTTCTCAGGAAATGTAGTTCCAACAATGGTAATCAAGCTTCTTGTAGACGGAAATCCAGCATATGTTTATACCGATACATTCAGAGACGCAAGTGGAGTAACACTTACAAACCTTGAGGCTGGCAAGATCTACAGAATGAGCGCAGCAGGAGTTGCTTCAAATACAGGAACAGTAGAGATTCCAGAGGAGGTTCTAGATCCAGTAAACCGTTGTCTTGACATTACAGTACAGGTTACAGACTGGCAGGTTGAGCTAGTGACTCCAGAGTTCTAAACTTATTAGAAAAACCTTTTAAACAACATCAATAGATATAGGAGGGGCAAGGCCCCTACAGAGCTGCCCCTCCAATATTTATGATAAACCCAAATTTATAAAACATGCAGATCATGAAATTCAAATCCATTGCTTTATCTCTTCTTCTTGCGGGCGGACTCTCAGTTTCCTGCATTAATGAAGATAACAGCGATTGCCATAATGTGTATAATCTAGCCTTCAGTTATCTAGGCGACGGTACACAGGAGATCTTCTCGGACAAGATCAACACTGTTGACCTGTATGTTTTTGACAGCAATAATGCATGCGTGTCTTCTTCACGCCTTCCTGAGGCAGATATTAAGGCACAGATGACAAGATTGCCGGTTCTTGAAGCAGGAAATTACAGAATAGTCTGCGTAGGAAACGCACACGAGACAATGGTAGAGAACCTGAATGCTAAAGACCTGAGTGCAATCTCCTTCGCTGCCAAGGATTACATCAACGGAAAAACAGTATCCGGCAACGATTCTCTATACTGGTCAGCAATTGACTATGAAATTGAATCATTCAGTGCCTATAAGACTGAACCTGAAGTTAAGACAACACAGTTTGCGGCCTCACATTATGATGTTTTAGTAGAAGTTGCAAATCTTCCGACAGACTTCGGCACACCAATTATAGAAATCGCAGGAACCTCTCCTCAGACAGATTTCAACAATCTTGCAAAAGGAACTCCTGCAACCTATGTTCTTGATGTTGTGAAAGATAAAGACAGATTCTTTACAGCAGAATGCAACATAATGAGAAATACAGACCATAAGGATGTGTATCTGAAAGTAAAGAGCCAGGATGGCAAAGAAATAGCCTCAATCAATTTCGCTGAATACCTGGAACTTCACAAAGCAAGTATAGATCTTCAAAAGAATGAATGTCTTATTCCTTTCAGAGTAGAGTTCTACGACAAGACGGCAGAGATAAGCATTACACTTCCAAAATGGTATATAGATTTAATTAAACCGATATTTTAACCGAACACCTTTATGCACAAAATAATGACCAATACAATAAAGACAGCTCTCACAGTCCTGACTGCCGTTCTTCTTGCTGGGTGTAACACGGCTAAAATAGAGCCGCCGATACAAGCACAAGGCGCTTTGGTGGAGCTCAGCATATCGGCAAGCGAAATGCAGACAAAGGCAATGGACGAGTCATCGATCAAGTCAGTACGCGTCTTTGCATTCGACAACACAGGCAAGCTTGCAGGCCATATCTACAAGGATTCGCCAGCAGCAGGAGAAAAACTCCATATGGCAATATATGTTCCGGCAAATCAGCCGACAGCAACTTTGGATTTTTATGCTGTGGCAAATGAAGGGGCAATGTATTACGGAGATTCAGCCATTTCGTTGTCAGATAATATGACAATTAACGAACTTAAAAATATAGTCTATAGCTCTTTGATAACAAGTTATGATGCAATGCCTCTTTATGGAGTGATCGAAGATCAGGTTTTAACTCTAGGTTCAGACTTTCACGTTGAGGATGAGCACATAGCACTTAAGGTTAAGGAGACAGTTGCAGTCGACTTACATCGCTCACTTGCAAAGATTGGAGTCTATGCAGCAGCAGTTGAAGGAGTGACAGAGAATCCGATAGTAAAAAGCATTACTCTTAAGTCTGGTGGAAGACGAGATGTCAGCTATCTTTTCCCCGCAGCTGATGAAACTTCCCTAAAGACAAGAGATGCAGGTATTTCTTCTCTTGCTCAAGACAGAGTCTTTGATCTTGTTGCCGATGGAAAAGATGTTCTTTCAAATGAAGGAAAGGTTGCAAAGAGACTCGCTGTTCAGAATACTGACAAGAATGTAGAAGTGACAGACTTTTATACTGAGGTCCTTTCACCTTTCTATATCGCGGAAGTTCCTTACGGCAGCAACGACTGGAGTCTGGCAGCAGATCCATCAGGAAGACCTGTAGTTCTTGTTCTTAACTACGTCCTTAAAGAGGGAGACATTGACAGATATGCAGAGATCAACCTTCCTGAGATAAAGAGAAACAGTTTCTATCAAGTAAGATGTCTGATAAAGTCAAACGGTCAGATTCTGGTCAAAGTAAGTGTTGATTCCTGGAAAGAGGGAGAGAATTGGAACTTGAGTTTTGACTTCCCGACACATACATCGCCACTTCTTGCAACAAGTTCATATAATTCAGGAACCGGTAAGTACACTGAGCACGCAAATGGAACAGAGGCGACAATGTACTTCACTGGCACAGAAGCTACTCCTGGAGAAAACGGATCCTTTAGCGTGGACTTCAATATGTCATACCCAGTTGATGGAGGAATCTGGACCCCATCGCTAAGTGGAGTAAGTAATGATGATTTTGAAATCCGATTATATAAGAGAGGAACTTCAGAGGAGATCACAAGCCACGCAGTGACAGTGACAGAAAGCAACAAAGATACATGGTACACGATAAAGGTTGTTCCTCTGAAGTCCTCAAATATCGGCAAGAAAGCTACACTTTCGATTTCATATACGCCGATTTACATAGGAGCAGATTACTCTTATCTTCTACAGATAAATGGAGGCGAAGAGAGCAATCTGGCTTGGACGGAGAAATCCCCGGTAGCAGGAGATAGTTTTGAAGCTTCAACAGTAGACATAGTAATAACACAGGTGGATGCACCACTATCAGGATTTTGATAATCAATCATGATAATTAAGAATATGAAGAAGATGTTTAGATATTTAGGAATGGCTCTTGCGCTGGCAGTAGGAATATCCTGCACAAGAGAGGATCTGCCTGAGATTCAGACCAGGAGCGGAGCCATCAGGATTGATGTGTCATCTATGCCTCATACTAAGATAACAGCAGCTGAGCTTGAGTCTAAGGGAGCAGAGGCTTATGTAAATCATCTTGACCTCTTTATCTTCGGAGAGCAGGCAGCAGAAGATGGACAGGCTCCAACAAATACATACCATGAGAGAATAACTTTTGCAAACCCTGCCTCGCCAGAGACAAAAGCATTGGGACTTAACAAGGACTCATTTGTTTCAGGAAGAAGTTATGATATCTACGTGGTTGCGAACAGCACAGCAACTATAGATGCAATGGCAGCAGTAGCAAGCGCAAACGACCTTGAGGCTCTTGTTCAGATTGATAACGAAATTCATCTGTCTGGTCTGAACCTTGAGAATGTCCCGGCTACCTTCCTTATGGATGCCCATCAGCAGGTTGTCATCAATCCGGCAGGAGATGAGACAAACGACATAACAGTAGCGATCAAACTCACAAGAGCGGCAGCTAAGGTTGTGGTTGAACTCTTCGAGGGAAGTGCAGAAGTGAACTTCCAGAATCCTGACAATTCACACATCTACCACTTCAGAAACATCGCCTACAGCACATCAGTTCTTCCGGTAGCACACACTCCAAAGGTGAGATCAACAGAAGGCGAGTCACTGAACGGCTACGTCAGCTGGACTCCGGATGCAACAGGAAGCCTGCAGATTACAGGTGGAACTGCAACAGTGACAGGAAACCCTCAGATCTCTATTACAGGTTATGTATACGCTTACGACTATTCATCTGAGAATCTGGACAAGCACACAAGCCTAGTTATAAATATCCCATTGAAGATCGGAAGCAATGACTATCCTGTAAACTACTATAAGATTCCTCTTACAAGCGGTCTTAAGTTTGAAAGGAACAAGATGTATAGAATCAGAGCAAACGTCAATGCTCCTGGAGCACAGACAAGCTTTGAGCCTCTGGAACTTACAAACCTTCAGTATTCGGTGGCGGAATGGGAACCGGAGAGTGTTAAGGTTCCGGTTGGAAATGCATCAGGCAAACCTTCTTACTTACAGCTCAATCTTGATCATATAGACATGTACAATGTCAATAGAAATCAAGGTACGCTACGATTCTCTTCTTCATCGTACATCCAGAGCATAACTCTTGAGGAAGCATATTACTATAACTCTGTCGACCAGAAGATTTCAGTAAGCACTTCAGACGCTTCTGTTTACTCGGCTATAAATGCTCAGGCTGATGCAAACGTCCTTAGCGGAGGAATCACAATCTTCTCACCATTTGTAAAAGAGGGGTCAATTCAGGATTCACACAAGAACGCCATCCGATACATGACCTTCAGAGTAGAGAACCAGGATGGCAAGACTGCTAAGTTTACAGTTGCCCAGTATCCTACACTCTATATTACAAATGAGCATGGAAAGTACTCATATAGAGAAGACTTCAGTGGAAATATTTCAGGAGTCGCATGGAATTCATCAAGTTTAAGCTGGAGTTATAGTAATGATTCTTCATCTGCAGGATTCTTCTCTTCCAAAGAAGCAGCAAGAAATGGTGATAATTACACGATTTATTACGCAAACTGGAGAAACGGAGCAATTCAGAGAGATGGAAACACGGGAACATTCAATAACCCACGAATGTATCACGTCCATGTTACTGCAACTTCTTCAGACTATATAGTAGCAAGACCAAAGCTTGATGGCAATGGATTTACAGAAAGATCAGAAGATAATTCAAAACTTGTCTCACCATCCTTCTTTATCGCTTCTCAGCTCGGAGCTACTCAGACAAGCACTAATATTGAGATGGATAAAGCAGAAAGACATTGTGAGCAATACATTGAAGTGAGCGAGGGAAATGTCTACAAAGACTGGAGACTGCCTACAAAGGCTGAGATTGATATCATAAGACTCCACCAGCATACTTCCCCTGCAATGGCAGAGGTAATGAACGGAAGTCACTATTACTGCTCGTACAATCCAGAGTATGCAGGACAGACAGGAAGCAGAGCAAACTGGATCTATACAGTAAGAGATATTGGAAACAGTATGGGAGGAGTACATGTAAGATGTGTACATGATGCATATACAAAATAAAGAGAAAACCACGACTAAGACTACTAAGAATTAAGATTGAGAGATTATGAAGAATAGAATGAGACATACATTTTTAGCGCTTGCAGCGGTGATGACATTGACAGTGTCATGTCAGCAGGATCTGCACATTCCAGATGCAGATCTTGGTGATAAGGAGTATGTCAGCGTGAAGTTCAATACAAACGTGCCAACTATGCAGTTGATGCAGACTAAGGCTGTCGATCCTGACGGAGAGGCAATAACAAAGCTTCTTATGTTCTGCTTCAATGAGAGAGGTCTTTTCGTTTCCACAGTTGAGGCGGAGACAACTCCTCAGTCAGATCTTGCTGGAACTTATAATGTCAAACTGCCGGTTGTAACTGATAGAGTGCATATTATAGCTAACCTGCATAAGAGTATAGATGTGGATTCGATGATTGGAAAGTCCGAGTCTGAGGTTCTTTCTACTATGGTGGGTTCATCAGGTATGATGTCGTATTGGGCGAGAGTAACAAAAGGTTCTTATTCAAATATCAAAGAGGCTTTTGAGAATGACCATAAGACAGTTAACCTTCTTCGCGACCATGCACGCTTTACTGTAAGCGATAAGTCTTCAATCTATTCTGATCTTGCTTTCACAGCAGTAAATACAAATGCATTCGGAACTCTTGCTCCATTCAGCAATGGTCGTTGGGAGGCTCCTTCATTGACAAATATGTTCGTGACCCTTCCAGAAAGCGATGCTAAAGTTTCTGGAGACAATGATGTGGTTCCTCTCAGCGCACGTCAGTACCAGTATGTATTTGAAACAGAAAATACATCAGACGACCCCGTCTGCGTCATTATCAGAGGTACAAGTGCAGGACAGACCAAGTACTACCGCGTCATGGTTATTGACGGTGATGGAAACTATGTTCCTGTTATGAGAAACTTTACCTACGAGGTGAATATCGAGGGAACTCTTGACTATGGTCAGGATACATTCGAAGCTGCTTTGACAGCCCCTGCTTCAAACAATGTATGGGTTTCTGTTTCTGATGATGTAAAAGAAGTGAGCAGCACAGAGTATACCCTTGCAGTAAAAGAAACACATATTGTATTGGATGAGGATGCTGATGTATTTAATACTTCACACCAGAAATATTCAGTATACTATACAGTGAAGGCTCTTCAGGGAACCTTGACTTCAGCAGATGAACCGCAACTAAGCTGGCTGGACGGTAATAATGTGGCTCAGCATACTTTCTCTTCAAAGTCTTTCACTGTCAGTGGAGATGGTAAGACTGCAGAGGGTTCAGTAGAGATTATTCTTTTCAAGCCAGATGCTGAGATCCTTAAACGTGAGGGCACAATCCTCATCAGAAAAGGTCTTCTTGAGAGAAAAGTCAATATTGTAACATTAGCAAAGCAGGATTTTACACCAGCTTGGATCACAACTAACGTATATGGAGGCGATACTGGCTCAGACGTTACAATGATGTTCCATATCCCTGAGAACTGTCCGGAGTCTTTGTTCCCAATTGACGTTCTTGTCTCAGTAAATGACCTTGATGTCAGAAACGCTTCAGGAATGGTTCTTCCTGTAATCACTGGAACAGATGATAGATATGGTGAGGATAATGGTATCGGTTATAAATATGTTCTTACAGTAAATGAACCTGGAGATCATAGACTTTATCTGGAAACTCTTCGTAAACATGCAGTTGGAGAACTTGTAACTGTAAAGATTGAGGCTAAGCACTTCAACTCTTTGACAAAGACTGCAACCTTCCAGCATGCCTTGGATTCACGAATCCTGATTCACAATCTAAGATCATACGTGGCTACAACCCCTGCAGACGAGTATATCTATTACTACTTTGTTCCTCAGAAGATTCATGCTGAAGTTGAATTCTCGGCCCACCTTGGAACTGTTGTAGATACACCTCAGTCAGCAGCAGATGGTGTGACTTTGACAGATCCAGACGGAAAGCAGACGCATTTCAAATATGTTGCGCCAAATGTAGACTTTACAACTCCTAACGTGGATGAGTTCCTTCTATACTCACAGAACCTTGAACACAACCACCACAGACCAGCAGGTTCGGTATATTATTTTGACTTTCACGAGATCGATGAGTCTAAGTGGTCCAGCACAGCAGGACGAGTTCTTGGATTCTATAGAAACTCAAACGAGCCTACAGAGAAGGGTGCCACAATCCACTTGCGTACAACGACTCCTAAAGCAGACGAGGTGGTCCGTATAGCATCCAACCCTTACGGTTCAGTATCAGTCACTACAGGAACAAAGGGTTCATTGGCAAAGGAGACTTACACAAGTCCTACAAGTACAGGAACAGGAACATACAAATCATGTGTATTTGAGCTTACCACCTTCCATCCGTTCCACTTCTCAGCACAGGTGAAGCAGGGAAGCAGCGTATTGGCAGGAACATCAGAGTCAGGAACTGTACAACCAGCAGATGAGTCATTCAATCTGGCATATGGCCCTCAGAACCTTAACGTAGAGTTCGATGTAACAAGCTTTATGTCAAACATAGTAGACGTATCTGCCGCTGAGCAGCTAAGTGTAGACCCATTCGGAACACAGTTCGATATTTACATCGACGCCCCAACTCTTGAGCTTGATGAGGCAGCTGTAAGCGCAGCAGGACTATCAGGCAAGATCAAGAAGGATCCTACCAAGCCAGGACGAGTAATCTACACAGTTGATGCATCGCGTAAGACAGAAAGAACATACTTCGCAGGCTCAGCCCTTGTAGCTGACAATGCAAAGCTTGACCTTTTTAGAAATCCTATTACTGATGACAATGGAATTACTGTAAGTTCTGTAGATCAGTCAGGTGAGCGCAAGGTGATTCCGTTCAAGACTAAGCAGATTGTAAGTGCAGGCAGCATCACCCTCAGCTCAGACCAGAGCAAGGTTGTTTACTACAGCAAGACCTTCGATATCATCAACTCATCAATGACAGGTAAACTTACCTACGGCCCATCATCAACAGCCGTACCTGCCGGAACCTTCGTGCCATTCTCAACAGAGGACGGAACAAGAATCGGAGTTGTGAGCGTAAATGAGAACGGTACCTTCGAGCTTCGCCTACGCGCAGAGTATAACTTCACATGGGACAGTTCCCCTGTCAAGTTTGAGGCAAAGATCGGAGCGACAGAGTACAAGGTTCAGTTCAACTCTCTTGCAGACCTGGTAACATCTCTAAATTCTTCAATAAATCTTAATTAGTAATTCATGGTTACATCGGGTCGCCGACAGGCGACCCAACCCAAACAACCGTCCCAAATGGGGCGGTTGTCTTGTTGATGTAGTTTATATACAGAATTTTTGTATATTTGGGTGCTGTATCCGCAGTTGATGATATTAAAACACGAAAAATATAGAAATCAATAAGTTATGGATAGAAGAAATATGTTGAAACTTACAGGTGCAGCTCTTGCCGGCACAAGTGTTCTAGGAGTAAATGCTTTTGCAAATGACGCAAAGGCCAAAGATGGAAAGAAACCAAAGGCTCTTATTATTGGAGCACATCCAGATGACCCGGAGACTACTTCAGGAGGAACTATCCTGAAACTTAAGGAGGCGGGATATGAGGTTGTTGCTGTCTATATGACAAGGGGACAGTCTGGAATCAAAGGAAAGACTCACGAAGAGGCTGCTGCCATCAGAACTCAGGAGGCTACAAATGCCTGTAAGGTCTTGGGAGTCCGTCCTGTGTTCTTGTCACAGGTGGATGGTTATTCAGAGATCAATGTAGAGAAGTATGATGAGATGCGTGAACTTATCATCAAGGAGAATCCAGATGTTGTCTTCACTCATTGGACCCTTGACCTTCATAGAGACCACCGCGTATGCTCTTGCCTTGTGCTTGAGGCTTGGAAGAGATTGAAGTATAACTTCGAACTATATTTCTTTGAACCAATGACAGGTGCTCAGGCTCAGCTTTTCCATCCGACTGACTATGTGGATATTTCAGATGTTGCTGCGAAGAAACTTGAGGCATGTATGTGTCACGTCAGCCAGGGAATGGAAGACATCTATAATAACTGGCATCACGCTATGGAGCAGTTCCGTGGTTGTGAGTACCACTGCGACCGCGCTGAGGCCTTTGTCCATATGCGCCGCACCGGAAACGATATTTTCTAGTCTTTAAGTCTTACATATGCAGTAGATGTCATGAAGAGGATTCTGTCAATCTTTCTTGTTCTTTCAGCAGTTGTTGCTGCTTTTCTTGCTTTTTCCGATCCTGTGCTTTTCAGGGACGGAAAAAGTTCTTATGTGATAGCTTTGTGTGACGGTGCGTCCGAGTCAGAGGTTACTGCGGCCAAGGAACTTCAAAACTATTTGATGGAGATTGGTGATGTTTCGCTTCCTATTGTTGCGGCTGATGAACTTGAGGCTGGGCAGAAGCATATATTCGTGGGCTTCAACGATAGTTATGCGGCTGAATTTGGGGTTGAGCGTCCTGATGATGAAGATGAAACTTATGTGTATCGGGCTGTCGATGATGATATCTGGATATATGGCGGAAAGCAGAGAGGTACGATTTACGGAGTGTATTCCTTTTTGGAGAATGAGTTTGGTGTGAGGTGGTATACGACAGATTTTACAAAGGTGCCTAAGATGGACAAGTGGTCTTTCAAGGACCTATATCATACTGAGTCGCCTTACATAAATTACCGTCTCATCCTCTATAGGAATATGCTTGACAATGTGGAATGCTCGGCGAGAAACAAGTGCAATATGGGGGAAGGCGCCAAGAATAATGAATATGGCGGTCAGACCGGATATTGGGCGGTACATACCTTTAATCATTTTGTCAATTCTGATAAGTATTTTGCTGAACATCCGGAGTATTTTTCTTTGAGAGACGGCAAACGCACCCCAAACACTCAGTTGTGTCTGTCTAATCCTGATGTTCTCAGACTTTGTGTTGAGGGAATGAAGGAGGTCATGGCGACAAGACCAGATTATTGGGGATATAGCCTGTCTCAGAATGACAATCAGTTTCCTTGCCAGTGTGATAAATGCCGCATGATTGAGTATATGTATGGCGGACATTCAGGTTTGTTGCTCTGGTTTGTCAATCAGGTTGCGGATGCGGTGAGGGAGAAATATCCGGATAAGTTTGTCGGCACTCTGGCATACCAGTATACCAGAAAACCTCCGGTGGGAATCGTTCCACGCAATAATGTGGTCATAAGACTATGCAGCTTCGAATGCTGTTTCGCTCATGCTCTTGAGGATTGTGAGAGTAATAAGTCATTCCTTGAGGATATGCAGGCCTGGTCGAAGATTGCTCCGCATTTGAGTATCTGGGATTACGTGGTGAATTTCAACCAGTATGTAGCACCATTCCCGAATTTTGGCGTTCTGGCCAAGAATATAAAGACTTTCGGGAAGTATAATGTAATCAGCATTCTTGAGCAGGGGCAGTATCAGACTTTAGGTGGAGAGTTCTCGGAGATGAGGTCGTGGGTGCTTTCCAAGCTGCTGTGGAATCCTGAACTGGATACTATGGCTCTGGTAAGGGAGTTTATCACTGATTATTATGGGGCGGCTGCTCCATATATCCAGAGATACTTTGATCTTTGTCAGTCTTTGGTGACGGAGGATACTGTTATGGGCATATACATAAATGCGTTCCACCCTATATATACAGATGAGTTTATAGCAGAAGCGAAGGCGCTTTTAGAGCAGGCGAAGGCAGCAGTTGCTCAGACTGATGAAAAGATGCGTCTGCGTATAGACCTCGTAGGACTGCAGATTGACTGGTTGAGGATGGTCCGTACGCCTAAGGAGTCATTGGAGGATGGAACTTCTCAGAGGCTATTTGACCTTGTCCGCAAGAATAATATCCGCATGACAGAGTGGCATAGCATCGAACAGACGATAAAGATGTATGATGTGAAACAATAATAGCTCAAATCGCAAAGTGAGGAATTGATTCCGCGATGGCACCCGACTGGAGCACAGCGGAAGTCGGTGTTCCCCTGAAAGGGGATGTCACGAAGTGACAGGGGTTAGGAAGTTATCTCCACAAGAAAAGGGTCCGATCAACCGATCGGACCCTTCTTGTGGAGATGGGCGGACTCGAACCGCCGTCCAAACACCGCACCAGGCAGCTTTCTACACGTTTATTCTTTCTTTGATTTTCGACTGCAGCATGCCGAAAGACAGGCTGGCTACAGCTTATCCTTTAAGTCTTAGCAGAGTTTAAAGGAGTCCCTCTGAGCGTCCGATTTGGATGATACTCCGAACTCCGGTCATAATCGGCTTAAAGCCCGGCGGAATACTCGTCGGGAACGCAGCCTTGGCGCTCCGGATTAAGGTAGTGTGCTTAGCAGACTACGCAGCGAGTGCATAATTGTTGTTGCCAACTAAAAGTTTGAAAGCTGAGATTAACGGGCAAACTTCCGACGCCCGACGTGCTTACTGTCCAACGCCAATGCTGTCAAAACCAAAACATCCCCATTGAACAATGCAAAGATATCAAAAAATATGCTGATTTATGCATTTGGTTACAAAAATTGTTAAAAAATCTTTAAAATTGTTTGCAGTTTCAAAAAAGATGTCTATCTTTGCAATCCCAAACAAAACAAGTTCTTTCACGGGAGCATAGCTCAGTTGGTTTAGAGCATCTGCCTTACAAGCAGAGGGTCGGGGGTTCGACTCCCTCTGCTCCCACCAAAAGCCTTTCAGATTTTCTGGAAGGCTTTTTCTTTGTATCCTACTTAGTTCGTCCAGAAAAAGGGCCTATTTCTTGGCCAAAGGTGCTTCTGAGTTTAGTTAGTCCAGAAAAAGGGCCTCTTTCTTGGCCAAAGGTGGTTCTGAGTTCAGTTTGTCCAGAAAAAGGGCCTCTTTCTTGGCCAAAGCAGTATCTAGGTGGATTATTCTGCAACGTCGCAAAGAGTGGCGCTGACGAAACTGATGAGGTCGGATGGAGCGATTTCAATCTGCATTCCGCGCACGCCGGCGCTGATGTAGATGGTAGGGAAGTCAAGCGCTGTGGAGTGGATGAAGGTCGGGAAGCGCTTTTTTGTTCCGATAGGTGAGCAGCCGCCTCTGATGTAGCCAGTTACGGTGAGAAGGTCCTTCATCGCGATCATTTCAACCTTTTTGTTGCCTGACACTTTCGCGAGCTGCTTCAGATGAACCTCTGTATGCCCTGGAACCACGCAGATGATGTGTCCTGTCTTATCTCCGTGGAGGACTAGGGTCTTGAATACGCGCTCAATCGGTTGGCCAAGGCACTCTGCCACGTGCTGGACCGCAAGGTCGTTTTCGTCGAACTCGTATGGGATGAGGTTGTATTTTATGCCTGCCTTGTCGAGAAGGCGCGCTGCGTTAGTCTTTTCTATCTTTTTTGCCATAGCTTCTGTTGATGTGCGTGTTATGCTTGTTATGCCTGTTTTGCGCGGCTCCTGTTTACGAGGATGACGCCGGAGAAGACTGCTATTGTAGCGAAGATCTTCTGCCAGGTGAGGATGTCCATGCCTATGATGATGCTGACTGTTGTCGCGATGATGGGCTGGACATATGAATACATGCTCACAAGGGTCGGGCGAAGGGATTTCTGTCCAACAGGGATGAGGTAGTAGGCTACTATTGTTGCGAAGACTATAAGGTAACCGAGCTCCCAGAAGAAATTGGATGGGAGGGCTGAATAGTCTGTTGCAATAAGTTCCTTTGCAGAGAAAGGTAGTGACATGAGGGTGGAGAACAGGAAGATCCACTTCATGAAGGTCACTACTGAATATTTCCCGATGACTGTCTTGAAAAGTCCGAGGTAAAGAGAGAAGCAGAGGATGTTCAGTATCATCAGGATGAGACCGACCGGTTCTGTCTCTGTAGCTCCTCCTCTATTGTTAGCGCTATTGAAAATTAAGAATATAAGTCCTGCAAGGCTGAGTAAGACTCCGCCCGCTTTCTTCAAGGTTATAGGTTCCTTCAGGACTATTGCTGCAATGAACATCGTAAAGATAGGGGAGAGGGCTGTCACAATTGAGCAGTCCATCGGTGTGATGTGCGCTATTCCTTTAAGGAAGGTAAGCTGAGTTAGCAGGAAACCAAAGATCGCTGCCCCGAAGATCTTCAGAAAGTCTCCCTTTTCTACTTTTTCTGCTGGTGCGAAGACTGAAAGCAGCCAGAAGGCAGACGCGGCAAATACCGATCTTAGACTGAAGATAGCCAGAGGGGACAGCCAGCTGCCACTGGTGAGGTCTCTGCAGATTATGATGTTGAGACCAAAAATAGAATATGCTAAAAAGCAGGAAAGGTGTCCTGCAGTCTTGTTGTTGATGTTCATGCTGCAAAGTAATCTTGGCGCGTATAAAAAGAAAAAACCCACCTAGAAGTTCTAAGTGGGTTTGGTGGAGATAGTCGGAGTCGAACCGACGACCCCTTGCTTGCAAAGCAAGTGCTCTAGCCAACTGAGCTATACCCCCGTTTCGGATTGCAAAGTTACGCAAAATTTTAAACTCTGCAAATTTTTTTTGAAAAATCGCTATATAAACAGATTATTTTGTAGATTTGTGAAGATAGACCAACACTAAAGCTTATGCAAAACGTTGTAAAAAGCCACTTTTTTGTTCCAGCGTCGGCGGATGATCTCACTCTAGGAGTTGATGTGACTATTCCAGTAAGCAATGCGCGTGCAATCGTACATATCCTCCATGGAATGTGCGAACACAAGGAACGTTACGAGGACTTCATGATGTTCCTCAGCGCTCAAGGTTTTATATGCGTGTGCCACGACCATAGAGGTCATGGAGAATCCGTCAAGTCAGCAGAAGATCTTGGCTATATGTACGATGGGGGAGCGGAGGCCTTGGTTGAGGATGTGCGCGTAGTGGGGCAGTGGGCGAAAAGCCGTTATCCAGGCCTGCCAATGGTGGTTCTGGGTCACAGCATGGGTTCGATGGCAGCGCGTGCCTTCGTAAGAAAGTATGATGCGGAAGTGGACGGACTCATCGTCTGCGGCAGCCCGAGCGACAACCCCGTCAAGGGCATAGGCAAACTGCTCGCAAAGTTCATCGGAACCATCAAGGGCCATCATCACCGTCCGCAACTCCTTCAGCAGATGTCCTTCGGCGCGTTCAACCGTGGTTTTGAAGAGGACGGGTACCACAGCGCGTGGGTGTGCTCTAACCGCGAAGTACTTGACGCCTATCACAAGGATCCCCTCTGCCAATACGTGTTCACAGCAAACGGCTTCTACAACCTGCTGAGCCTGATGCAGGCCTGCTACGCAAAAAAAGGATGGACTATGAGCAGACCTGAACTGCCGGTATGGTTCATTAGCGGAGCAGACGACCCTTGCCGCACGAGCAATAAGGCCTTCAACCAGTCTGTTGTGGCAATGCGTAAACTTGGTTATAAATATGTCTCGTCCAAGACCTATCCGGATATGAGACACGAAATCCTGAATGAGACCGAAAAGCAGCTTGTCTGGGATGATGTGGTAAAGATGATTAACGAAATGATAAAGTAAATAATATGGCAATAAAATTAAGTCCTAAGGAGTCTGAGTCAAGACTATTCTGTGCAAGCAAGTTCTGGGGAGATCCTGATATGCCTGCTGAAATGCAATATCCTATGCTTGAGGTTGAGGAAGATGGTGAGAAGTTTGAGATCCCTCTTACCTTCATCTGCCAGATCGACTGTGCAGACCTTAAGAAATTTGATAAAACTGGTTTAGTGCCAGAGGAAGGAATGTTCTATTTCTTTGGTGCTGTTGATGAACTTCTTGGCTATGAGAGCCCTGTAAGAACAGTAATAGGAGAGTGGCCTAAGGGTAGGGTAGCTGTGAAATACGCTAAGACAATCAATTATGAGACCTTCCAGAGCCAGATTATGGTGGATGATGAGGAGAATCCTATCAGCGAACCTCCTATGGCAATCGAATTTACAGAATGTGGAGATGATGAACCGGGAGTAAAAATGTTCTTTGGAGATAAGATCCTTCAGCTTACCTCAGAATTCGGTTTTTCTTTCCCTCAAGGAATGACTCTTGACTATGTGATGACTGAGTCTGATATGAAGTTTGGTAACTGGAAGCGTGCAAAAGGAGTACTTGCAGACTAACTGAACCAAGACTTTTTAGAGAAAATCAAAAAATGTTTAATTTTTTATAAATTTTCTTCAAAAAAGTTTGGAGTTTAAAAAATAATATCTATCTTTGCAATCCCAAAACGGAACAACACTCCGAAAATGGTAAATAAAAGTCTGGTGCCATAGCTCAGTTGGTAGAGCAAAGGACTGAAAATCCTTGTGTCCCTGGTTCGATTCCCGGTGGCACCACTGAAAAACCTCGAAGATATCTTCGAGGTTTTTTTATTTTATCACATACCACAACAAAAAAAGTGACCAGTCAGTCAATCTGGACTTTCTGGTCACCTTAATTTTATCTAGCTATGTAATCAGCTTAGTTGTAAGCAGCGATGCTGAAGTTCTTTGGACGTGCCATGTCTTCTGTGTAGACGTTGCCGAAGCGGTCTGTAATCTTGAATTTCAATGTTGAGCTTGGCGATTTGGCAGTTACCATGAACATATGTGGAGAATTCGATGTAACGAAATCAGCTGTAGGAGAAGTATTCGCGTTGTATCTCTTGGCGTTGTAAAGAACAAGGTGCAGAGGGTCTTTCACCGATACTTTCTTCCATGTAAGGGATGTGCCGTTCTCAGTGACCTCAATCTTCCACTTAGGATCATAGTTCCAGATGTTGAAGTAGACCTCATTATCTTTGTTAGATACAGCCCAAAGGTCGCATGATTTCTCAAACTCTGATGCCTTTACGTTGTCTGCTTTTGGTGCAAACTCAGCAGCAGTGAGTCTGATGCTGTTTCTGTCGTAGGTGCGGAACTGATGGTTGATGTCTCTGCCTATACCTTTAAACTTCCATGTCATATTTGGTCCTGACACGTTTGCAATCATATAACCGGCAGGTGCTCCATCTTTACCAAAACTCATATTGTCTGTGTAATGTCCTGTCCACCACCATGTTCCACAGATTGCACCAGCATTGTGCTCGAAGATGTTCTTAGTTGAAGTGTGGTCGATATTGTAGATGATATGAGTGTGACCTGTAAATACGTTTACGGATTTGTAACCTGAAACAAGTTTCTCAAGGTCTGCGCCCATCTTTGTGTAGTTGTTACCTGCCTGGTTATACATGTGGGCATGCATTGTGATGACAAGGTTCTTTGTCTTGTCTACGTATGACAGGTCCTTTGCAAGCCAGTCAAGCTGCTCTTTAGTAAGACTACATGAGTATGATCTGCTTGCACTTGTGCCTTCTCCTGTGTTTGTACAAAGGATGTTGTCAAGAATCACGTAGTGGTAGTCTCCTGCATTGAATGAGAAGAATGTTGGACCCAAAACACTTCTATATGCTGTTACGGAGTCATAGTCACCAGGGGCAAACATGCTGTGGTCGTGGTTTCCGATTGTATGGTAGATAGGAAGACCAGTCAGGATGTTGATTGTGTTTTTATAAGATACAAGGTCGTATTTGTTTGACTCCCAGTATGAATCCCAGCTCATGTCGCCAAGGGTGATTCCATACTGACGCACTCCCTTGTTTGAATTGATCTGATCCTGGAAATCTTTTAGGAAGTATTCCATCTGCTTAAGGTCGCTTGTTCTGTTGGCAATCTGCATGTCGCCTAGGTAGTAGACAATGTGATTTGTCTGGTCGACCTTTGTTAGATTGAAGTCTGCACGCTCAATTGTTGCCTCGATGATGTTGAGGTTGTGGTAGAAGTTAGGATTTGTCTTATCAAAAGTTACTTCGTAGCCAGATGGATTAACGACGAAAAGACATTTGTTATATTTCTTTGTCTTCATCTTGTAGACTCCATCCTTATCTGTCTTGACAAAGTCAACTCCATCAGAAACAAGTACTCCCTCTATTGGCTTGCCGTCTGCATAAACTTTACCGCAGACATTCTCTGTTGCAAGTTCAATGCAGTCAACCTCTACAGAACCGATTTCTGCTACGTTGTTTGCTCTTTTAACTGTTACATTATAGTTTCCGCTTACCAGAGCCTTTGGGGTCTTGAACTCAAAGGCAGTAGAACCTGCAGATGTTACCACGCAGGCAATCTTCTCTCCGCCAGCTGCAGGAGCAAAGAAGATAGTATCTTTCTTAATCGGGCCTGAGGATGCCTTGCATGTTAGTCTGACTACCTTGTTGGTTGCAGTAAGCAGTTTGTCACCAAGATCAAAACTTACGTTCAAAGTGCCGGTTGTCGGCTTTTTATCGTCGCCATTATTCTCAGGCTTCTGGCAATTCAATGCTAGTGCTGTTGAAAGCACTAGCATGATGAGTCTTCTAATTTTTTTCATGTGTGACTTTTATCTTTTGTTATTCAACAGATACAGCCTTCTCAATTTTTTCGCATCTGATAGAGTTACATTGTGCTTTGTAATCAGCATTATTGCCAATGTTAATGCTTGAATTGTCAAAATAGAATGAGTATGCTGTGCCATCATCCTTAGGATTGGCATACCAATAGTGGCCTTCCTTACCTACTTCATTTAAGTTAAAGCTTGTGAAGTTTCTTATACCAGATGCAGGGAAGTATACTCCTTGAAGATTCAAGCCATAGTCAAATGTTCCGGAGAAAGTCTGTTCTCCTTCCCAGTGTGGTCTTGAAGGGACTTTCCATCCTGGAGGGCAAGGGTCGTACATTGTCTTTTCTGCACCCCACAATGAGTTGTCGGGAACAGCAAGCCAGTCTGTATGAGTCTCGTCTTTTGCATTCATCGCCTTATACGGGAATATTACTGCATATTCTACTGTGGCATTTACGGAGTCATAACTTACACATTCATGATTTCCGATGAAACTACATGTGTTGTTGCTGTCAAATGCAACTGCAGACAAATACGGGTCTTTTCGTCCCCACTGATACATCAGTCCAAGCGATTGGCTAGCCTTTGGAGAGTTGTTGAGCGCTCCAAGATTCATCTTCATCAGTTTTCTTGTCTTGTCTCCTAGATATACTTCATCATAGTTTGATTCAGGATTATCATAGTCAACAGACCAGATATGCCAGCTCCATAATGTGTGGCGATGGATATCTTCAACAGAGATTACAACGTTTCCGTATACCTCATCAAGAGATGTTGAAAAATAAATATATCCGTCTCTATAATGAACATCCCTGATGACAGTTCTGTCGTCAGTTCCTCCTTGGTGTCCGTGGCTCCAATGATTATGTATGACATTATTTCTGTTTTCTGTCATATACACATATCCAAGTCTTGTCACTGCACCAACTGTTGCATTTGAATTACCTTTTACAAGAGCATTGAATTTATAGTGCTTGCCTGGTTCTACCATATAAGAATTGGCAGTCTCTTCAGCGCTAAGATCGATGTATTCGGGTTTTTTAACAGTCGATGTTCGCTGGCATCGTACATGCATAAGGTCTCCCTCATGTTTATATTCCCATGCATCTACACCATATGAATGGGTGTTGTCTAACGTGCTGTGTCTGTTGGTCCAATGATTGCCGCCTGTAGGGAAGCTTGCAGCTGGCACAAAGTCATTGATTGTAAAGTATCCCTTTTCATCATGACGAGTGATTTTGGAATACCAGTAATTCATTTTTTCTTCGCTTGCATCCCATGATCTATTGATAAGATGACCAGTTAGCTGCATCAAGTCTTCAATGTTTGCAACCTGCCATCCTGGAGGACAAGGGTCATTCTCATTTTTCTCATAGTTCCATTCTACTGCGTGGAATGATCCTATTCCGGAAATGTATCTTGTTGTAGGATATGTCGCGAGTTCCTCATGGAATCTCTCGCTGCCTGGGATCTCATATGTACCGTTATATGAGAATGGAGTGGATGGGTAATATTTGTATAGCAGATCTTCTACTCTATCCATCGGGTCTTTTCTTCCCCACTGATACTTCAGACCAGCATTACCTCTAGCATAGTTTTCCTCTGTGTATTTTCCTAGTGCACCTAGGTTTCTGTCCATGAATTCAGCTGTTCCCAATCTTGTCGTTGCAGAAACTCCATCTGGATTATAGTCGGTAACCCAGATGTGCCAGCTCCATAGAATCTTATCCGATCCATCTTTCACGGCAACAAGAGCATTTCCTTTTGACGCTCCTGTCTGAACTGTGACATATCCTGTAGCAGGATCATATGTTGCACTGCTAAGAACAGAACCCTCTGCTGGTGATGATATTGAATTATCATCTTTTCTTGTCATCTGAGTCTCCCATAGAATTTCAGCTTCAGCGATGTCTCCCACTGGGTGGCTTGTGCTACCTCTATATCCGGCATAAAACTTTGCAGAAGTGTTGGCTGGGACGATATAGCTGTTTGCAGTACCATTTGCACTAAGATCAGTAAGCTCCTTGCTGCGAATGTCAATAACCGGCATCTGTCTGATCTTTGAACGGATGATGCTGTTTTCAGTATCTGCAATCTGCGTATATACTTCATTGCCGTTTGTGTCGTACACGCGAACGGTGAATCCTGTTGATAGGGTTTTTTCTCCAAAATAGAAGTGTGACTGACCTGGATCCCAATATAGTGCTCCTGTCTCAACTGGAAGCGCAAAGTAGAAATCTGTTGGTTCCTCACCAAGCTGTACTCCTTCGCCGCAGTCAAGAGTCAAGACTGTTTTAGGATGTTCGATATCCATCTCATCTGTCTGATCATTATATAGATGCAGAGCGTATTCTTCAATAGGCTCTTTTGTACTCGCTCTATATCTTGCGAGTAATGTACCCCAAAGAGGACAGTTTACATGGTTCGTAAGAGTAATCTTACCAATTTTTATATTTCCTGTAATGTTCAATTGCAACAATCCGCAAAGGTTTTTGAATCTTAACTCAGCATCCTGTGATGCCGCATCTTTTGTAATAGCCAAAGACGGATTATATCCACTGGCAAATGAACTTTTTGCGTATTTCTGTACCGCAGGTAGGGAGAAAATAACATAGTTGGAATAAAAATAGTCTTCTGACTCTGTCTCTGGTCTTGCTTCTTGCCAATGATGTCCTAGTTCACCATCTCCAATTGAAACTTCTGCTGTATAAGGATAAACAGCATAGTATAGTTGACAACCTGCAGGCAAAGCAGGTACATCACCTGAAAATACTCCTACATTCTCTCCAGCACCTGAAATCAAAGACATTTTTGTACCGACACCATCACTTACCCTATGTCCTGCAGTGAGAATCTTGATCTCGTCTCCTTCACTCCAAAGAACGGGGTAGATGTTGTCCACGGGAGCACCAAGGGATGTTTTTGTCTCTTTTTGATCAGCTCCTTCCAAGACAGCTCTGATCTTTACTGAACCCTCAGGCTGCTGAGGAAAATCTATTTCTTGTGTACATGCAAGGCTTGCAGATATCGCAATCGCAAAACTTATATATTTAAAAATCTTCTTCATCTTATTTTCCTCCTCTACTCTTTGTTCTTATTCCAGTTTCCTTCTATGCCCTCAAAATCCTCTCCTCTTGATCCAAATTCTGTTGTAAGTATCGCGCTATACTGATATGCTTTATTGTTAAGCATATTCTTTCCGTCCACCTCTGCCTGACAACAGTCTCCTTCAATTGTATTGACACTGATTATCAATTTTTTAGTGGATAAATCCTGAGGAGGAAGCATCATATAGATATCAACCTCTTCATTTTCTACTGAAGTCGAGAATTCTTCAAGACTTACTGTGAATCTATCTTCTGCCGTATCTGGACTGATCTGATAGCTATCACCAGAAACGTCAAGTCTACTTGAGGTTACGATGCTTGATCCATCTGCAATCTTGATTGTGATTTCCTCATATATCGCAATACGTGGAAGAGTAAGTCTGAATCTCACGATAGCCTCAGCTCTTTCCATCTCATAGTTACAAGTTCCGTTTTGAGGAATCTCTGCTCCTGTTGCCAAATGCTGGAAATCCTTTATATGTCTGTAAGTATTCTTTTCTCTCTGGATTTGTCCCTTGTATGAAAGAGGAATGCTTGTACGTTCTCTATGATCGTAGCTATATGGATAGTATACAGAATACTTACTGGCGCCTTTAAGTGCCCATCCGCCTCCATCAAACTCAGCAACCTCTTTTCCTTCGTGATCTGCCATTTCAAAGTATGCCTGTGCTCCTCTATCTGGGAACATACCTACTACGTCGCTTGCTTCCCATGAGAACCTGGCAATGTTATCAATGATTTCCAGGTCTGCCTTTGTTTGTGGAAAGTCACTCATATCCATGGCAGCGACTCCAATTTTAACATGCTCTAATTCAGTAGGATGAATTACAATTTCGCATGAACTGACTACTAATAGTGCAGATGCGAAAAATAATATCTTCTTCATATGCTATTAATTTTGTGATTATTATTCAAATTCAACATCGCCAGGACCTCCGATACTCGGAGTTTCTACCTTGGAATAAGATAGAACCGGGTTTTCCAATTCAAATTGATGTGTTTCGCATTTAGGTGAAATGTAGTGTGTCTGTATTTTCATATATTTGCTGTTTTATTACTCTATCTTGCTGATGGTCTGCGACTTGACTAGGAAGTAGTTGTTTTCGCTGTAGTCAGTAAGGCGATAGTTTGGAGTTGAACTCCAGCTTGCGGGAGCATCTCTTACTACCATATTTATTCCAGTGTCGTTGCTTACGTATGGACTGACTTTTTTCATCAACTTCTTTATGAGTCCTGGGGCACTTTCTATATTGAAATAGAAATTATACGGATCTATCAGATCGTACAGGTGGTCAATATATATGTCGCGATATTTTTCAAATGTAAGAAGTTTGGCAATCAGAGGAGCCTTGTCACTACCCCAAGCGAGAGGGTCGTGGGTTCCTGAATCCAGCATATATCCCTTCTTAGAATTGCCAAGTGTCATCTCATAATCATATGGGATGAAGTAAACCTGATAGTTTGTAACGTCTTTGGTGTTGAAGTAGATGTAGTAGTTGTTACCTCTGTTCCAATAGTCGTCCCACATTCCAAGAGCTACGTTTGCAGCGTAGGTTTTAAGGAGAAGATCTACGTCACAGACTCCTTCAATCCATGCCTGGAACTTCGCATCTTTTAGAGTTACAAAGTTCTGCATGAATTTCTGCAGCTGCTGTTTTGCTGTGTTGAATTCAGTGAGATTAGTGAGCAGGGTATAGGTGGAGACAGAACCTGTTTCGCTCTCTACTCCAAAGTTGCCTTTCAAGGTGTTAAGGAAGGCTTCCTTGTCGCATTTCCAAAGGTAACCGTCTGCAGACTTGAATTCTGCTGCCCTTTGTGTCAGGAAGTCTTGATTGATGGACTCAATCATCTGATATACACCAAGATAAGCGGTGTTTTTACTCTTTTCAACTGTTATAAATAACCTGCAGTAAGAGTCTTTACTTGCAGTCCATATACCAAAGTCTTCCATCATGTCGTATGAGAACTTCTCTCTTGCGTATGATGGGTCGTTATAGCAGGATTTCAGCATCATTCTTCTGAATGTGCTGTTGATCTTTTCCTTGTCGTTGAGTGATTTGAAGTCAACTTCGTAGGTGGCAAGGTTCCATTTTGCTCCTTCTGCGCCGTATTTCTGGCCTTTGCTGCCATACGGGCGACGGGCGTCTTCGTTGTCGCGAAGTCGCAGTGCTGTCTTTGTGAGGTTGGTGGTATCTGTGCCTTTGATGAAGCTGAAGTTACATTCTACTGCTGATGTGCTTTCTACGATGCTCTCAGCTGAGATGGCGTCGTAGTAGCCAAGAAGCTTGTTGAACTCTTCTTTTGTTATGTTGATGTGAATTTCAGGTATGACGGCGTCGTCCCAGACGTATTCGCGGGTGAGTGTCTTGCCAGGCTGGGGTGGGACAGGGGTCGATGTCGAATCCTTGACTCCTGGAGTCGGACCTGGTTCCGGATCTGGACCTGGGGCAGGGGGTAGGGGATCCTTGCAGCAGGTTACAAAAGCTATTGTTAAAATTATGTATAAGAGTCTCTTTATCATGTGCTTGTATTTCAACGAGCAAATATATAAAAAAATGACCAATAGGCGCGAACCTATCGGTCATTTTTATTGCGTAAGACTCTTGATTATAGAGCTTTTCCGTCTGAACCAAGAACGTTGACGATCTTGTGGATGTACTGCTTCTTCATGTTGTCACGAGCTGGACCAAGATACTTACGTGGGTCGAACTCAGCTGGAGACTCAGCGAAAACCTTACGGATAGCTGCTGTCATAGCAAGACGTGAGTCAGAGTCGATGTTGATCTTACATACTGCAGACTCAGCAGCTTTGCGAAGCCAAGGCTCAGGAATACCGATAGCAGCCTTAAGAGCACCACCAAACTGGTTGATAGTAGCAACCTCATCCTGAGGAACTGATGATGAACCGTGAAGTACGATAGGGAAGCCAGGAAGCTTGTTCTCAACACCCTCAAGTACGTCGAATGCAAGCATAGGTGGAACTAGAAGACCAGTCTCAGGGTCTGTAGTACACTGCTCTGGAGTGAACTTGTATGCTCCGTGTGAAGTTCCGATAGAGATAGCAAGTGAGTCACAACCTGTACGAGTAGCGAAGTCAATCACCTCCTCAGGGTTTGTGTAAGTGTGGTGGTCTGAGCTAACCTCATCCTCTACACCTGCAAGTACTCCAAGCTCACCCTCTACTGTTACGTCGAACTGGTGTGCATAGTCAACAACCTTCTTTGTAAGAGCTACGTTCTCCTCGTATGGAAGGTGTGAACCGTCGATCATAACTGATGAGAAACCCATATCGATACAGCTCTTGCAAGTCTCGAATGAATCACCGTGGTCTAGGTGAAGAACGATCTGTGGATTCTCCCAACCAAGCTCCTTAGCGTACTCTACAGCACCCTCTGCCATGTAACGAAGAAGAGTCTGGTTTGCATAGTTACGAGCACCCTTAGATACCTGAAGGATAACTGGAGATTTTGTCTCAGCAGCAGCCTGGATGATAGCCTGCATCTGCTCCATGTTGTTGAAGTTGAATGCTGGAATTGCGTATCCACCATCAATAGCCTTAGCGAACATCTCTTTAGTGTTCACAAGACCTAGATCTTTGTAAGAAATCATATCTTTATAGTTTAAATTAAAATTTGTGTTCGTGAAATCTTGGCAAATTTAATGAAATTTTGTTAAAAACTCATTTATTTGACACTAAATCTATAAACGCAGACATGAGTATAAGTCTCGCCTGGTCTTAGAATAGTAGTAGGGAAGTTCTCGTGGTTAGGAGAATCCGGATATTTCTGAGTCTCAAGAGCCACAGACTCGCGATATTTAAGAGCCTTTCCATATTTACCCTCAGACTTGCCGTCGAAGAAGTTACCACAGTAGAACTGGATAGCAGGCTGGTCTGTAAGAACCTCCATAAATCTTCCGCTTGCCGGCTCATATAGGCTTGCTGCAAGTGTAAGTCCCTCAGCTGCAGTATCAAGAATCCAGTTATGGTCGTATCCAAGACCAAACTCAAGCTGCTGGTTCTCCTGCTCGATCATATCTCCGATCGCGTGAGCCTTGCGGAAATCAAATGGAGTTCCATCAACTGAAGCGATCTCTCCTGTAGGGATAAGGAAAGAGTCAACAGGAGTAGTGTGAGACGCATTAAGGTAAAGAACATTGTCAAGGATAGTTCCATTACCCTCTCCCTTTAGATTGAAGAATGAGTGGTGAGATAGGTTAACTGGACGAGCCTTATCTGTAACAGCTTCATAATCAACTCTGAACTCGTTCTTCTCGTTAAGAGAGTAAGTCATCTTGATAGTAAGATTTCCAGGGAAGCCCTCAGCCATATCAGGGTCTGTATAAGCAAGGACAAGTTTAGTGTCAGTTGCCTCAAGCACATCCCAGACAACCATATCAAGACCTACATTACCACCATGAAGAGTGTGGCCGTTGTTGTTAAGGTCAAGCTGGTAGTCAACTCCGTCAAGAGTGAATTTTCCGTTAGCGATTCTATTTGCGTATGGACCTACGACAGAACCGAGGAATCTCTCGCCAGGATTGTTCAAGTAAGTGTCTATGTTCTTGTAACCCAATACGATATCCTCGTATTTTCCGGCTTTGTCAGGAGTCCAGAGACCCACGACTCTTGCTCCGAAGTTAGTTACCTGCATATACACGTCTCCAGCCTTCAATGTGTAAAGAGAGACCTGTTTGCCACCTACTGTCGCATCAAAGTCAGATGCTGGGAAAAGAGCCACATCCTGGCTGCTTTTGCAAGAAATTGCCGCGAATAGAACAGCGGCTAGAACTAGGATTTTCTTCATTATATCAGATTTTTAACTTTGTTTAAGAAAAACGGTCCACGAAGATAAGAATTCTTAGGCAGATACCATCAATTATTTTATATTTGCAAGGTAAAAATCAAAAAATCATCAATAATGGATAAGGTTATCATCTTCTCAGCCCCATCAGGAGCAGGAAAAAGCACAATCGTCAATCACATTCTGGCTCTCCATCCGGAGATTGAGTTCTCAATATCAGCAACTTCCAGAGCTCCAAGAGGAACAGAACAGCACGGAAAGGAGTACTACTTCTACAGTAGCGACGAATTCCGCAAGATGATAGCAGAAGACAAGTTCGTCGAATACGAGGAAGTGTACGCCGGCTCATTCTACGGCACACTTAAATCAGAAGTAGAGCGCATTTGGGCAAAAGGACACATCATCATCTTTGACATCGACGTGCAGGGAGGAGTTAACCTCAAGCGCATCTTCGGCGACCAGGCTCTATCCATCTTCATCCAGGCTCCATCAGTGGAAGAACTACGCACCAGACTCATCGGACGTGGCACAGACACGGAGGAGGCAATTGAGCGTAGAGTAGCAAAGGCTGCATCAGAAATGGAGTTCGCGGCAGGAAAGTTTGATTACATTCTTGTCAATGACGACCTTCAGAAAGCTTTTGCAGAGGCAGAAAAGGTGATCGGTGACTTTATCGCAAAGTAATACCTTATATATAGCTATGAATGTAGCTGTCTATTCAGGATCCTTCAATCCCTTACATATTGGTCATCTGGCTATAATGAAGCACCTCATTCATGAGGCAGGCTATGATATGGTGTACCTTATAGTCTCGCCAATGAACCCTTTCAAGCAGGGTATGCAGATGGTCTCAGGTGAGGAAAGATATGAGGCGGCAGTAGAGGCTGTCTTGAGACATAAGGAGGAGTTGAGCCTTCCAGATCCCGAGACTGGAGAAATGAAATTAAGGGTAAAGGTTGATGATATAGAATTGTCGATGCCGGCACCTCATTATACCATAAAAACTCTCAATTCTCTCAAAGAAAGAGAACCTCAAAATAACTTTAAACTTGTAATGGGAGCAGATAATCTTGCTTCAATCCGTAAGTGGAAGTCTTATGTAGATATCATTTCGAAATTTGGCATCATCGTGTTTCCAAGGGATGATTTTGACATGGAAACCATCAAAAATGACCTCTTGGAGGAGGGAAAAGCTCAAAATCAAATCTATATAATTGACTTGATGGAATTTGAAAAAGTTGACGTATCTTCCTCATTTATAAGGAGTTTAAAATCTGAAGAAAATAAATCATCTATATATTTGATGTAGATTGTGGTTATATATTTCTATTTGGTGATTTATGACTAATTTTGTGTAATCGTTTTGTGCTTTTTGAGTGCAAAACGATTACAATTTTTTATAAAATTTATTTCACCAATAAATATTTATTATTAACCAAAACAATTTACTAACCAATTTTTCGTCCCTCCTGGGGCAAAATTAAATTATCACAGTATGAAGAGATTTATTCTATTTCTTGTGAGCATGGTCCTTTTCGTAGGTAACTACGGAATGTCTGCACAGACAGCGTCTGTTTCAGGTACTGTTACAGATGAGACAGGTGCACCTATGACAGGTGTCGCTGTGACCGTCAAAAACACAATGAAGGGTACTCTAACTGACATTGATGGTAAGTATGTAATTGCTGCCAATGCAGGTGAAGTACTTGTATTTGACTTCCTAGGCTTCGAGATCCAGGAGATCACAGTTGGAGCTGAGAAAGTTCTTAACGTAACTCTTAAGGAGCAGTCTACACTACTTGATCAGGTTGTTGTAGTAGGTTACGGTACTATGGAGTCTAAGATGATTACTTCATCTATCGCTTCTGTATCAGGTGACAATCTACTTGCTGGTGTTGGTGGTGTTTCTGTAGCTAACGCACTTCGCGGTAAAGTAGGTTCTTTGGTGATCGCAGGTTCTGACTCACCAAATGCTGGACAGACTCTACAGCTTCGTGGTATGGCTTCAGTTAATGCAGGTAAGGGTCCTCTTGTTGTTATCGACGGTATGCCAGGTGGTGATATCCGCTCAGTCCTTCCTGAGGATATCGAGTCTATCGACGTACTTAAGGATGCTTCTGCAGGTGCGATCTACGGTAGCCGTGCTTCTGGTGGTGTGATCCTTATCACAACTAAGAACGCAAACAGCCTTTCTGAGGGTACAGTTCGCCTTACTTATACAGGTGAGTTGACTCACAAGACAGTTATGAAGCGTCCAGATGTACTTTCAGCTGCTGAGTACCTAGAGTTCCGTAAAGATGAGGGAGCTGTAGATTACGGCGGAGAGTTCGACTGGTATGATGCAATGATCAACAAGAGAAACTTCTCTCACAAGCATACAATCAACCTACAGGCTAATTCTAAGGTTGCATCTGTATACGGTACTTTCCAGTACAATGACAACGAGGGTATCGCTATCTTCGATGAGCGTACAGATATCGCTGGCCGTATCAATGCAAACTTCCGCCTTCTTAACGGTTGGATGAACATTGGCGTTAAGGCTGACTACCGTCAGGCAAGACGTGATAGCCGTACTCCTAACTTTGCACAGGCTGTACGTAACAACCCTACTCGTTCTGCATACGATCCTACTTCAAAGACTGGTTACAATGTATGGCAGTTTGAGACTCTTGAGTACAACACAATCGCTGACTCAGCACTTCGTGACTATGATGGTCTTGACAAATGGTTCAAACCAGAGGTTAGCTTGAAACTCAACATCCTTCCTGTAGATGGTCTTTCATATACTCAGAACATGGGTTATGAGCTTCGTCAGTGGGAGCTTCACGAATTCAGAAACGAGAACCACAAAACTGAGCTTGACAACAACCGTAGAGGTACAGCTTACCTAGGTTTCTCTAAGACTGAGAATGTAAACGCTGAGGGATTCTTCAACTATACTAAGATGTTCGGTGAGCACTCAGTTAACGCAACAGCAGGTTACTCATACTATGAGGGTAACGGTGAGAGCTTCAGCATCACGAACTACGACTTCCCAGTTCAGGGTATCAAATATTGGGATATCGGAACAGGTTCATTCCACAAACTTGGTCAGTCTGAAATTTCTTCAAGCAAGAACGTAACTCAGAAGCTTCTTGCATTCTTCGGCCGAGTTAACTACGACTATGACAGCCGCTATATCGCTTCTGCATCTATCCGTCGTGAGTCTTCTTCTAAGTTTGCTAAGAACAACCGTTGGGGTACATTCTGGAGTGCATCTGCAGGATGGCGTATCTCAGGTGAGGAGTTCATGGAGAACGCAACTTGGGTAAGCGACTTGAAAGTACGTGCTGCGTATGGTGTTACTGGTAACAGTGACTTCTCTACATCTTACGGTGCTCTTGCATACGGTTCAGATGGTTACTTCATGATGCCTAACACAGGTCAGTATGCTGTAGTATACGGTCCTTCAATCAACCTTAACCCAGACCTTAAGTGGGAGGAGCAGCATGGTTGGAACCTTGGAGTTGACTACTCGTTCTTCGATAACAGACTATATGGTAAGTTCGACTGGTACAACAGAAAGGTTGTTGATATGCTTTACTCAGTACAGGTTTCACAGCCACCTTACGCACAGCAGACTATGATGCAGAACATCGGTAACATGCGTAACCGCGGTTGGGAGTTCGAGATCGGAGCTGACATCGTTCGCACTAAGGATTGGAAGTACTCTACTAACTTGATCTTCAGCCACGATAAGACTCAGATCCTTACACTTTGGGGTAACTCAACATACTATGAGTACGCTGGCTTCCCAGCTCCAGGTTCTCCAGGTAACGCTATCCGTATGGAGGAGGGAACTACAATCGGTCAGTTCTACATCTTGAAATGCGCTGGTATCGATGAGACAACTGGTGACTACCTAATCTACAACAAGGATGGAGATATTATCCAGGGTAAAGATTCTAAGGCTGCAGACAAGCAGTACACTGGTAACTTCGTACCGAAGGTAATGGCATCTTGGAACCACAGCCTATCTTGGAAGAACCTTGATTTCTCAATGGATCTTCGTAGCTGGATCGACTTCGACGTATACAATACTCTTGATATGTACTATGGTATCCGCTCACAGGCTGGTACAAATGCTCTTAAGAGCGCATACGGTAAGCACAAAGCCCTTACTCAGGAGAAGAAACTTACTGACTACTATCTTGAGGATGGTTCATTCTTGAAGATTGACGCTATCAACATTGGTTACACTCTTCCACTTGCAGGTCAGACAAAGAACTTTATCCAGAACCTAAGAGTTTACGGAACAGTTAACAACGTTGCTACATTCACAGGTTACACAGGTATGGATCCTGAGGTTAACGTAACAGGTATCGATGGCGGTATCGAGTGGTGGGATGGTTTCTATCCACGTACTCGCTCATTCATCCTAGGAGTTCAGCTAACATTCTAAAGATTGAAACATAATTGAAAAATACATTTATGAAAACCAATATTAAAAATCTAATGCGTGCATTCCTACTTGGAGGAGTTCTTCTAACAAGTGCGGGATGTAATACAGAGCCTGAGTACTTCTCACAGGTAGTGCCAGAGACATTCCTTACTACTAAGGATGCAGTTTGGCAGCGCTATTGCCGTCCATTTACTCACTGGAAATGGTTTGTTGCAACAAACCGTGACCGTTATGACCTAATGGAGCTTGGAACAGACGAGATCTGTATTCCAACTCGTAACACTGACTGGTACAACGGTGGTCTTCACCAGAACCAGCACCACCATGTATTTGAGTACACTGAGGGTGTTTACCACAATGGTTTCTATGGTGTAGGTATGGGTATCGCACTTGCTTGGGATGCTATCGAGGATATTCAGACTCGCGTAGACCTTGAGAAAGTAGGTATTACTAAAGAGGAGCAGGATCTTATGGTCGCTCAGCTTAACATTCTTGTAGCTAACCTTTACAAAGATGGTCTTGACCTATTTGGAGGTATGCCTCTTTACGGTCTTGGTGACAAGGAACTTAAGGCTCGTTCAACTGACGTTGAGACTTTCAACTTCATCGAGAAACTTATCCTTGACAACATCGACAAGCTAAAATCCAAAGATCAGCTTGGTGCAACTGAGACTTCTTACATCCACAAAGGTTGGGCTGCAGTAAACCTTGCACAGCTTTACTTCAACGCTGAGGCTTATACTAAGGGTCAGGTTAAGAAGTATGCTGAGGCTGCTAAGATCTGTGAGGATATCATCGCTGGTAAGTATGGTAAGTATGCTCTTGCAACTGAGTGGACTAACATCTTCGGTTATGGTAACGAGAACTGTCCTGAGCTTATCTACGCTATCCCTTCAGATGCTACATATTCAGGATGTAACTCAGGTTTCTTCCCTCCTTGGTTCTGCTACAACACTAACGCATTCTTCGGCGGTGTAGCATACGGTAACTGGAACGGTTTCGGTATCCAGCCATCACGCAAACCAGATGGAACTAAGTATACTGAGTCTGACTGGAAGCTTGGTCGCGTAATGGACAAGTTCGAGGATTCTGACGTTCGTAAGCACATGTATACTTATGAGGGTGGCGGAAAATACCATGGTATATTCCTAATGGGATACCAGTTTAACACTTATAAGAACAATCCAGGTGGTGACAAGAATTGGGTCGCTCTTGGTGGTCGTGAGTACAAGGGTTCTATCATCTATCTAAGCGACTGTGTTGCCCGTTTCGCTCTTGACGGTGGTGTTAAGGCTTGGAATGAGAAGGGTGAACCTCTTGATGCTGACGGAAAGGTTATGGACAGATCACAGTTCTCTAAACTTCCTTCAACAATCGCTACAGGTGAGGAGGCTTCTCTATACCGTCTACTTAAGCGTTGTCCTCCTGTTGACATCCTTGAGTACAACAACATGAGAATGCGTCACCCATCTATGACTCCTATCGCACGTCTTACTGAGGTGTACTACATGCTTGCTGAGTGCTACCTACGTGACGGTAATAAAGAGGATGCTGCTAATCTTATCAACCAGGTTCGCGCAAGATACTTCGAGGGTGGTAAAGACCCTAACCCTGTAACTGCTGCTAACCTTGACAAGTACCGTATGCTTGACGAGTGGATGATCGAGTTCCTTGGTGAGGCTCGTCGTCGTACAGACCTTATCCGTTGGGATGCATACGTAACTGAGAAGTGGTGGGATCATGAGCCTTCTAACAACAAGAACTGGGAGAGATTCCCAATCTCTGAGAAGTCTCTAGCATCTAACAACCTACTTGTTCAGAACCCTGGATACTAGTAGTCAGATACATATCTAGATAATCTTGAGAGCTGTCGCTTTGCGACGGCTCTCTTTCTTTTTGTTTTGGTGTAAAATCTTTATTTTATTTGTGTGTATTTCTAAAAAAATACTTAATTTTGTCTAGATTACGTAAAATGTAATTTTTTGCTAATAAAAACTAAAACTAAGAAATGAATACAACTCTATTTTTGGGAAATCTTGGCGGTAGTGAGATCATCATCATCGCACTTGTAGTCCTCCTTCTTTTTGGAGGTAAGAAGATTCCGGAACTGATGAAGGGCATTGGCAAAGGTGTCAAGAGCTTCAAGGATGGAATGAACGAAATTGAGAAAGATCTTAATGATTCAACTAATACTAAATAAATTTATTCACCACTAAACTAATACGTTATGGTTAAAGAAATGTCAAGAAGATCGTTCCTTAAGACAGGAACAACTGCAGCCATCGGTCTTTCAGTGGCTCCAGGAACAGTTCTAGGTAAGTCTAAGAAGAAAAAAGAGGCTCCGAAGAACTTGGATAGAAAACTTAAAATCCTTGGTGTAGGTATCGGAGGCCGTGGTGCATCTGTACTTAGAGGAATGGAGACTGAGGATATCATCGGTCTTTGTGATGTAGACTGGAAATACGCTGCTCCTATCTTCGAGCGCTATCCTAACGCAAAGAGATTTAACAATTACAAAGAGATGTTTGCTGATCCTATTTTCCAGGAGGCAGACGCTGTTATGGTTGCAACTGCAGACCACACTCACGCAATTATCGCTGCTGAGGCTATCGTAGCTGGAAAGCACGTTTACGTTGAGAAACCACTTACTCACACAGTTTACGAGTCTCGTCTACTTACTAAACTTGCTGCTAAGCACAAAGTTGCTACTCAGATGGGTAACCAGGGTGCTTCATCAGAGGGTGTAAGACTTGCTTGCGAGTGGATTTGGAATGGTGAGATCGGAGAGGTTAGAAAGGTAGAGGCTTTCACAGACCGTCCAATCTGGCCACAGGGTCTTGAGACTCCAGAGGAGGCACATCAGGTTCCTGATACTCTTAACTGGGAGGCTTTCATCGGTCCTGCTAAAATGCGTCCATACAACAATATCTACACACCTTGGAACTTCCGCGGTTGGTGGGATTACGGTACAGGTGCACTAGGTGATATGGCTTGCCACATCCTTCACAGTGTATTCAAAGGTCTTAACCTTAAGTACCCTACAAAAGTTCAGGGAACATCTACACTTCTTCTTAACGACTCTTGCCCTCAGGCTCAGAAGGTTAAGATGACTTTCCCTGCACGTGACAACATGCCTAAGGTAGCTATGCCAGAGGTAGAGGTTCACTGGTATGACGGAGGTCTTATTCCTGAGAGACCAGCTAACCTTCCACAGGGCCGCAACCTTAACGTAAGTGGTGGTGGTGCTATCTTCTACGGAAGCAAGGATACAATGGTTATCGGTTGCTACGGTGAGAAACCTTACCTACTTTCAGGTAGAGTTCCTAACGCTCCTAAGGTTCTTAGAGAGATCACACTTAGCCACCAGCAGGACTGGATCCGTGCTTGTAAAGAGGATCCTTCAGTACGTGTTCCTTCAGCTTCAGACTTCGCAGAGGCTGGTCCATTCAATGAGATGGTAGTAATGGGTGTACTTGCTGTAAGACTTCAGAGCCTTAATATGGAGCTTCACTGGGATGGCGAGAAGATGGAGTTCACAAATATTCCTGAGGACGCTAAGATCCGCTCAGTTATCAAGGACGGTTTCACAATCAAGGATGGTCACCCTACATTCAAGAAGACATATACAGATCCTGTAAACGCAAGAGAGTTTGCTAAGGAGCTTATCCAGCACACTTACCACAACGGTTACAAGCTTCCAGATATGCCAACTGAGTAATTTTTAAACAGTTAATATAAAGAATGAAAAAAGTATTTATTTGCGCTGCAGCTCTAGCTATGCTAGCTTCTTGTGGCGGTAACAAAGCAAAAGAACTAGTTATCGGTGAGGTAACTTACACAGGAGAGATGACAGAGGTTGCTTTCACTCCTACTACTCCTAATTGCCCAGCATACGTAGAGGTTAACGCTCCTGAGGTAAATCTTGCAGATTTCCCAGTTGACGAGGAGGGTTTCCACGTACTATTCAACGGAAACGCTGAGATGCAGGGTTGGAGAGGTTATGGTAAAGATCATATCCCTTCAAGATGGTCAGTAGAGGATGGTTGCATCAAGTTCTCAGGTACAGGTATGGGCGAAGGCCAGACTGGCGAGGGCGGCGACATCATCTTCGCACACAAGTTCCAGAACTTCATTTTCGAACTTGAGTGGAAAGTATCTAAGGGCGGTAACTCAGGTATCTTCTACCTAGGTCGTGAGATTAAGACTCAGAAAGAGGATGGTACTTGGAGAATGCAGCCAATCTACCTTTCATCTCCTGAGTGCCAGGTTCTTGACAACGCTAATCACCCAGATGCTCTTCTTGGTAAAGACAACAACAGACAGTCATCATCGCTTTACGATATGATTCCTGCTGTTCCTCAGAACCAGAATCCTTATGAGCAGTGGAACAAGGTTAGAATCATGGTTTACAAAGGTACTGTTGTTCACACTCAGAACGATGTAAACGTAGTTGAGTATCACTTGTGGACTCCAGAGTGGACTGACATGCTTCAGAAGAGCAAGTTCAGCGCTGAGAAATGGCCTCTTGGCTTCGAGCTACTTAACAACTGTGGTGGCGCAGAGCACAAAGGTTACTTCGGTCTTCAGGATCACGGCGACAACGTTTGGTACCGTAACATCCGCGTAAAGGTTCTTGAGTAATCAATAACATTTACATAACAAAAAAGAGTTTGCTCGACTGAGCAAACTCTTTTTTTGTGCAGATAAATGGTGTATTACTTACACCATTTATCCAACCAATCGAAGTATTCGCGATGCCAGAACATTGCATTCTGTGGTTTTAGAATCCAGTGATTCTCGTCTGGGAAGACAAGCATCTTCGATGGAACTCCCATCATCTGTGCAGCGTTGAATGCCGCCATACCCTGATCAAGAGGAACTCTGAAGTCCATTGCTCCGTGGATGACCATTAGAGGTGTATGCCAGTTCTTGATGAACTTATGAGCAGAGTTGGCGTAGTGGCGTTTTGCTGTAGGGTTGTTGTCCCATGGTGCGCCACCATTGTCCCATGTCGGGAACCAAAGTTCCTCTGTAGTCATATACATGTGCTCCTGGTTGAAGATACCGGCATGAGCAATAAAGGCATCAAACGTATTCTCGTGGTTACCACAGAGGTAATATACTGAGAAACCGCCATAGCTTGCTCCACAAGCAGCCATCTTATCGATGTATGGCTCAGCCTTCACTGAGCGTGCTGCGCTCAGGTAGTCCTGGATATTAAGACCGCAGTAATCTCCTGAGATCTGTTCGCACCACTCCTGACCGAAGGCAGTAGTACCGCGACGGTTAGGAAGAACTACAACATAGCCCTGAGATGCCATAAGGCGGTAGTTCCATCTGTAAGACCATCCCTGGCTAAGAGTTCCCTGAGGACCTCCAAGACAGATAAGGACAGAAGGATATTTCTTGTTAGGGTCGAAGTCTGGCGGGAAAAGAACCCATGTAAGCATATCTTTTCCGTCAACAGTCTTGACATATCTTGCCTCTGTCTTATGCTCCGCAAGCTGTGATAGGATGTGCTCGTTTTCTTTTGTTATAGGCTCTACCTTGAAGCAGTCCTCACATCCCTCTACCATGCAGGCTACGCCCTCCTTAAGACCTTTAACTTTCACGCACACAAGCTCGTTAGGGAAGTCCATGCTGCGGTAGCTTGTAAGAAGTTCAGTCACACCGTCAACCTCTCTAACATGGAAAGGAGAATCAAAGTCATACCATAGGTCTGCTCCTGTGATTCTGTTGATGTACCACTGCCCCTCAGCAAGATCCGCTCTATAGATAGCCTGAAGACCTTCTGTCAATGCATTGAAGAAGAATCCCTTAGAGTTCTCATACCAAGTGATTCCGGCAGCATTGTACTTGAAGTTTGAAGTAAGTTCAACAGGACCAGAAACCTCCATCTTGCCACCATTCCAAGTCACGTCGCACATGAGGATTCTCTGCTTGTCAGCCTCATATCCATCTCTTTCCATGCTTATCCAGCATAGCTTGCTTCCGTCAGGAGAGAAGCAAGGATCTGTATCGTAACCTCCGTCAGTCTTGATGCCCTTTGTCTCCTTTGTCTCTACGCAATAAGAATAGATTCCTGTATTTGTAGAGAAGGCATAGTCCTTACCCTCTTTCTTACGGCAAGAATAAACAATATACTTTCCATCAGGACTCCAGCAAAGCTGCTCAAGACCTCCGAATGGCTCGGTAGGAAGCTCATAAAGTCCCTCTGCTCCCTCAAGAAGGTCTGTAGACTCTCCAATCTCTCCCTTCTTTATGTTAAGAGGTGCAATGTAAGTGTGAGGAATCTCCTCTACCCAATGATCCCAATGTCTGTACATAAGGTCAGAAGTAGAGTATGCGTTAGCCTTGTCAAGGTCTGCATATACGTTGACAGGCTTGTCGACATGACTCTTTACATAACTGATATACATGATCATATCCTCAGCTGGAGATAGCTTGAATTCGCCCACTCCTGCTGCTACGTCAGTGATCTGCTTCTTGTTGGAGAGTTTCCAGCCTTTCTTGCTGAGGCTAATCTCCTCTGTGTAGACCTGTCCTCCCTGAAGGTAGATGAGTTTCTTTCCACCCTCTGCCCATCTTGCGTTGTTGATGCTCTTGCCCTCGAAGGTGATCTGGGTGTTCTCAGAGCCGTCGAGCTTGCAGATGAAGAGGTTGCGGCATGAGCGGTTCTGCTCCACTGATGTGTATGATACTCCGTAGAGGATGTACTCGCCGTCAGGTGATACCTGTGGGTCTGAGAGGCGTCCGAAGCTCAATAGGACTTCTGGCGTCATGTGGCCGTCAGTTACGCTGATTTCGCTGCGTCCGATGTAGTTTGGAGAACTTGTCTCCTTTTCTGATGTGTTCATCATCATGATTACTAGAATTCCTCCGGCTATACCCAGAAGGATACCCAGCCTGAAGAAAAATTGTTTGAGTTTGAAACTTGACATATGTTAATTATTTTGTGTTGATTCCATATCTGGAGGCTGCTTTCTGAATCTCGTCTATGACCTTCTGCCTTACCTCCTCAGGAGAGATGACCTCGATTCTTCCACCCCTCTTGCAGAAGTCCATTATCAGGTTGTCGTCAGGGACAACAAAGATTGCAAAGTCTGAATGTTCCTCCCTTGTCTCTACCTCCTTCTGACTGATGTGGATAGGGAGGTCCCTGAGGTAGCCCACCTCCTTGCCAAAGGCCCTGAAAAGGATAGTCTTGGCGCTGGCGTTCTGAAGATAGATGCCGTAGCTGGTCTTGAAAAGGTCGTCAACGTCAAAGTCCCTTGGCATTATAAAGTTCTCGGCAAGGACCTCAAGAGAGGTGATTCTGTCAAGACCATAGACTCTAAGTTCCTTTTTTTCAAAACAATGGCCAACCAGGTACCAGCGCTTTGCATACTCTTTTACAGCATATGGGAAGACAGTGTATTCGCTTGCAGGGGCGACCGCAGCCGTATATTTCTTGTATGTGATCTTCAACTGCCTGTTATCCTTCATCGCCTCGAGCACGTGGGTAAGCCACACCTGTCCAGATGGGATATGTTCCACGCTTACCCTGCCAGAAAGCCTCTCTTGACTGAGCGAGACCACATTCTTTACAGAAAAAGTATTGATGATCCAAGCATTAGTGCTATCCTTATCCGCAGCATCTGCGCTATACCTTATATAATAGCGGTTGTTTTTCCTGTTGCACTCGATTCTGATTGCGAAAACCTCCTCGATTGCTTCTCTGTGGTTGTTGAAACTGCGTCTTGAATAGCTCGCATTCCATTTATCCTCCCACTTGTCCATAATCTCCTCAAGAGAAAGACCGTAGTCTCCAGCCTTGATGAAGGTGTTGACAAGCCAGACATATTTCGTAAGCAATTCTGCTACCATATCATGATATTTTACTATAATCCTTTACCTTATACTTATTCTTGCGAAGCTCAGCAGCAATCGGAGCATTCTCCGGCAATGAAAGTTCCGGATCCTTATCCAACACAGCGCTCGCGCACACTCTAGCCTCGTTCAACAAAAGTCCATCGCTCGACAGGGACGCGAGATTCAGGTTCACCGGCAGACCGCTCTGCTGCGTGCCTTCGAGGTCGCCCGGACCCCTCATCTTCATATCCTCCTCCGCAAGTTCGAAGCCATTCTCCGTCCGGCACATCAGTTCAATGCGGTGGCGTGACTCCTTGCTCATCTTATAATCAGTCATCAGCACGCAGAAGGAACGCTCGGAACCACGACCCACCCTACCGCGCAGCTGGTGGAGCTGACTCAGACCAAACCTTTCCGCACTCTCAATCACCATCACCGAAGCATTCGGCACATCCACTCCCACCTCAATCACAGACGTCGCGACAAGGATGTCCGCCCTGCCTGCGGCAAAGGCATCCATGTTGAATTTCTTCTCCTCGTTTGACTGTTTTCCGTGGACGATAGCCGTCTTGTATGGCGGGAAAGGAAAGTTCTGGACAATCTGCTCAAATCCCTGTTCCAGGTTCTTATAGTCCATTTTTTCGCTCTCAAAAATCAGAGGGTAGACAACGAAAATCTGTCTGCCAAGGGCAATCTGGTCTTTCATGAACTTGAAAAGTGCAGGGCGCTTAGCCTCGGTTCCATGGATGGTCTGTACAGGCTTTCTTCCAGGAGGTAACTCATCAATTACTGATACATCAAGGTCGCCATAGAGGGTCATCGCCAGGGTTCGCGGAATAGGAGTAGCTGTCATTACCAGCACGTGAGGCGGAATGCCGATTGATGTCTTTTTCCACAATTTTGCGCGCTGCTCCACGCCGAAGCGGTGCTGCTCGTCGATAACTGCGAGACCAAGGTTCTGGAAGATGACGTTGTCCTCAATGAGGGCGTGAGTGCCCACGAGGATGTGGATGGATCCGTCTTCTATTCCTGCGTGTACCTCTCTTCTCTCTGCAGTCTTGCTGCTTCCTGTGAGCAGGGCTGCTTTTGCTGAGGTAGGTGAAAGGTATTTGCTGATGTTCTTAAAGTGCTGTTGTGCAAGGACTTCCGTTGGAGCCATGATGCACGCTTGGAAACCGTTGCCTACTGCAATAAGGGCGGTGAGTACTGCTACCATTGTCTTTCCGCTACCTACGTCCCCCTGGAGGAGGCGGTTCATTTGATGCCCGCTTTTCATATCATCGCGAATCTCTGTGATTACGCGTTTCTGTGCTCCGGTAAGAGGGAAGGGGAGGGCGTTGTAGCAGGCGTTGAAGGTTTCTCCTACCTTTGGCATCTTGATGCCGATCTCGCTTCTGCTACGGATGTATTTCTGCTTTAGAAGTGAGGTCTGAAGAAGGAAGAGTTCTTCGAACTTTATTCTATATTTTGTAAGTTCCAAGGAACGCATGTCCTTTGGAAAGTGTATTTCTTTAAGTGCTGTCTTTGCTGACGGAAGACCTTTCTGACGGATGAGATATTCAGGGAGTGTTTCTGGTATATCGTTGATTGTCAGATTGATGGCAGATGCTATCAACTTGCTGAAGGCCTTTGCTGTCATACCGGCTGACTTCAATTTTTCCGTGCTCGGGTAGACTCCTGTCATGCTGCCTTGCGGCTGAAGTGACTGGCCTTGCGCTCCTTTGTGCTGCTGGTTGAGTTGTCCTTCTCCCTGTATATTCTGCTGCCAATTTTGCTGTTGCTGGTTAGCCAGTTGTGATTGCTGCCAATTTTGCTGCGGTTGACTGCCGAGTTGTGATGTAGTTGGGCTATTTGTAGAGGACTGTTGGAGCAGGTGGGAGTGTGCGGCGAGACTATCCACTTCCGGGTGGACGATGTTGATCTTGCCATTGAACTCCGAAGGCTTGCCGAAGAAGATGAACTCCAGACCCGGCTTGAGCTTCTCGAACATCCATTTGATGCCCTTGAAAAAGACTGTCTCCATTTCTCCCGTGCCGTCAGATACCCATACGCTCATCCTGCGTACAGTCTTGAAATTGATCGGCTTGGATGGGTCGAGGGCCTGCTGCCCACTTGGCTTTCCCTCTTGTGTAATGCTTCCGTTCTGCTGTGAATTGAGATTGTTGACAGCTTGTGGAGTATTTGAATTTCCATATAGGGTGATTCGGAGGATTTTTGCGCGGAACTGAACGTAGGCCATATTCGGGCGAAGATCGCAGATACGCATTATGCTGCTGCGGTCGATATAGCGGTACGGATATGTGCGAAGCAGGTCCTCAATAGTATTGATTCCCAGCTCCTTCCTTAGAAGTTCTGCCTTCTTCGGTCCCACCCCCGGCAAAAACTGTATGTCCGAATCTAGTCTTGTCTGCATCTCTTCAATTCTGTCCTATAACACACTATTTTCTAGTATAGATCTGTATGGTTACAATCTCAAGATTGTATAATCCACCAACTTACTGCAAAAATAATAAAAATCCTCTTCTCTCCCTTCTCTTGCACCATATTTTGGCACAAATAACACGCACTTCATTGTTGGCTTCTTTCACGTCATTGCCGGCTCAGACCACTAATCTCTTTAGGCAAGTGACACCCAATCCCAACCCGATGAGCACGGCGATGTGGCGTACAGTGTGGCGCAGGAGCGATTGGTGTGCTCAAAGGGCAGTTGCTCTTACCCCCTGAGCACGCCTATCTACAATGTAGGCGTCTCTAAAGCACTTTAACGTGCTCAACGGGTTAGATTTAGAGTTTATCTCTCATGCATTATCGACGTGTTCCTACTTTTGCATGAAAAGTGTCTACACGACATAAACCCATATCAGGATAGTAGATTTTACGTGGCACTTAACTCCCTGGATGCTAGCAACTTCCTAAAAGTAATGGTTCCGTTTCGAATACCATTAGTTTGTCTATATCGCTGGTTTACTGAGACTTAAGTGCCACGCTGATGCTATGTATGTAGCAACAGCAAGCGGGAGGAGAACCCTTGGGTCGAGTTCCCCGCACCGCTTGCTGTAGTTGGCGAAGGGAGTATATTTCGCCAACGGTGCTGCTCCTAAGAACTGATCATTCTATCAGGTATGATTTGTGACCTGTCATTGGAGGTTCCTAGATCGAAAAGCATTTTTCAAAAACTTTTTACGTTTCCTAAATATTGTTTTTACATTTCCTGCTATCTGTCAAGTGAAAAGTGCAGAACTTTGGACCATGTCAATTTTAATCTTTAGTGATATGGAAAATTCAAATGAACTAAAAGCAGCAGGAACTCAGAAGTATGTCAACATTCTGTCAAACAGTGGATTCAAGGCATTGTTCGGAGACATCAATAACAAGGATGTAGTAATGTCTATTATGAATGTTCTGTTGCCGGAACATCGCAGAGTGACAGATATTGAGTATATGCCGACTGAGCATCAAGGACCTATTCGGGATATAACCAAAGGTTTCTACTATGATTTTATGTGTAGAGATGCATCAGGTGCTATTTTTATAGTCGAGATGCAATGCTATAAAGAGAGCGACTGGTTCAAACGCTGTGTCAGTTATGCTTGTCGCTCATACGACAGGCAGAATCGCAAAGGAGAAAACTATGATGTCCCTCCAGTATACCTTATTGGTCTGATGAATATAGAGGTCAATCATCCTGATAAAGAATTCTGGAAAGATCGATATATATCAGAGTATACTTTTCGCGAAAAAGAAAGTCATGACTTGCTTGACGAAACAATTGTTATTATCTTCGCAGAAATGGCAAACTTCAACAAGCCATTTGAAGAGTGTAAGACAGATAGGGATAAGATGCTCTATTTGTTGAAGAACATTTCATCAATGGAAAGTCAGCCGGAATGGCTTCAGGATGAAACATATTCACGTCTCTTTAAGGCTTGTAAGGTTGCAGAGTTTAGTGAGGATAAACTAATTCAATACCAGAAAGATATGTACGACGAGAGACGCTTCAAAGGTGAAATGGATGCTGCCTTCAATGATGGTGTGGAGAAAGGAATTGAGAAAGGAATTGAGAAAGGAGTAGAAAAAGGTATAGAGCAGAATAAACTAGAGACAGCTAAAAATCTTAAGAATTTAGGTGTGGCAGTTGAAGTGATTGCACAGGCAACAGGACTTTCTGTTGAGGAAGTTGAAAAGTTGTAGAATCTACAGAGTATATGTGAAATCCAACTAAGGCGTATGGCATTGCTATGCGCCTTTTTTTTGTTATAGTCCAGTCCCTACAAGCAAGTACCTCCAGAAAAATCATCTCATCGCTTGCAAATACGAGCGCAAGCGATGACAGAACGGCAGCAGCGGAGTTGGCATATACGCCAGCCAACTCCTCAAAGCAGCCTGCGCGAGCTCGACCCAAGGGCTCACTCCAGCTGCTTTGTGCTTTCTGCACTTCGTCATGCCCGATCGGGCATCTCGCCATTGCCGGCGCCTTTCAAGTCATTGTCGACTACGACCGGCAATCGAACAACAGAAGAACGATAAGGTCCAGAGATATTAAGAGGCGTGACGTTTTGACGGCAAAACTCGTTACGCCTATCCTTATTTTGTTGAAAATCAATGCATTTTTGGTAGAGTCGTGTAAGGTTTTAGCCAAAATTTGACACGGCTCTGTTTGTTTCTTTTGATTCGGCTGATAAGGGCAAGAATAGACACTCATTGTTGTCTGAATTTACGTCATTGCCACCCCGTCCGGAAATCCCCAAAAAAAAGTGATGGCCAAACGACCATCACTCAAATATCTAAAGTCCAGCGCCAGAACCAGCACCAAACTCATCGCATCGCGCAAACGCTACTCAACCACCACAGCCTCCTGTCCGGCAGCAATAGCAGCAAGGTTAAGCGAAATGAGATCCGCATAACGGGCAGGGATGCACTTCTGCAAGCCCTTCTCCACATTCGGACCCTCAATGATAGGCTTCATCTTAAGATAAGCGCCCATCACCGCCATATTATACACCTTCGCATTACCGACAGAAGCAGCAACGGCAGTAGCATCAATCCTACAGATAGTCACATCCTTGCGCTCAGGCAAGCGAGTAATACCATTCGGATCATAAATCAACAATCCACCCGGCTTCACCGCAGCCTCAAACTTATCCAGCGACTGCTGATTCAACGCAATCACAGTATCATACTTAGTCACAATCGGAGAACCGATCTTCTTATCGCTAAGAATAACAGACACATTGGCAGTACCACCACGCATCTCAGGACCATACGAAGGCATCCAAGTCACCTCCATATCCTGCATAATTCCGCAATAAGCAAGGATCTTACCCATCGAGAGAACACCCTGTCCTCCAAATCCCGCAATAATTATCTCTTCTTTCATTTCCTTCAAATTTTTAGTTCCGCCAGGCTTCTGGCCCAGCCTTCGCCATTAAACTCCCAAACCCTTAGGAACATCCTTAATATCACCAATCGGATACATAGGGAACATATTCTCAACCATCCACTCATTAGCCTTCACAGGAGACAACTTCCAACCCGAATTACAAGTAGCAACAATCTCCACAAACGAAAGACCAATATTCTGTGCACTATACTCAAACGCCTTACGGATAGCCTGCTTAGCCTTACGTACAGCCGGAGCACTATGCACAGACTGGCGGGTAATATAAGCAGTACCCTCAAGATGATTGATCATATCCGCAATCTTAAGCGGGAATCCATTCAACTCAGGATCACGTCCCTGAGGAGTAGTAGCAGTAGGCATATCCAGAAGAGTAGTAGGAGCCATCTGTCCTCCTGTCATTCCATAGATAGCATTATTGATGAAGATCACAACGATATTCTCACCACGCGAACATGCATGAATAATCTCAGCAGTACCAATCGACGCAAGGTCTCCATCTCCCTGATAAGCAAAGACGTACTTATCCGGATTCAGACGCTTCGCAGCAGTGGCAAGCGCCGGAGCACGTCCATGCGCAGCACCCTGCATATCAATATCAAGATAATTATACGCAAACACAGAACAACCCACAGGGCTGATACCGATAGTCTGCTCCTGAATACCCATCTCCTCAATGACCTCCGCAATAATCTTATGAACAGTGCCATGCGAGCATCCTGGGCAATAATGCATTACAGTATCTGTAAGCAAAGCCGGCTTCTTATAGACAATATTCTCCGGCGATATGATATTATTACTCATAATCAGTCAAATAAAACACTAGGCTAGGCCTGTAAACTCATAAAACTTAGCAACAATCTCCTCAGGAGTAAAGATATTTCCACCCTGACGGCCATAGAATCCAACAGGACAACGGCCATTCACCGCCAATCTCACATCATCCACCATCTGTCCAAGATTCAACTCCACACTCATCATCGCCTTGCACTGATCCGCAAGCTTAGAAATAGCCTCCGTAGGGAATGGGAACAACGTAATCGGACGAAGCAATCCAGCCTTTACGCCAGCCGCTCTAAGCTCATCAATCACAGCCTCACAGATACGCGCCGAACAACCGAATGCAACAAACAGATACTCCGCATCCTCAGTCATATAAGTCGAATAACGTACCTCATTCTTTCTGATCTCATCATACTTGCGCGCAAGCTTCTGATTGTGAACCTCCTGAACATCAGCCTCAAGAGCAAGAGAAGTAATGAAATTTCTCTCGCGAGAAGCAGGTTTACCATATGTCGACCAAGGAGCATTGGCAATAAGTTCCTCACGAGTCCAACGTGGCTTCTCAGGACGAAGCTCCACCTTCTCCATCATCTGACCGATGATACCATCCGCCAGAATAACCACAGGATTGCGATACTTGAATGCAATCTCAAAGCTAAGGTCCACAAAATCATACATATCCTGAGCCGAAGCAGGAGCAAGAACAATATTGAAATAATCTCCATGTCCGCCACCCTTACAGATCTGATAATAATCACTCTGGCTCGGCTGGATAGTACCAAGACCAGGACCTCCACGCATAACGTCCACAATCACGCAAGGCAGCTCAGCACCAGCAAGATAACTAAGTCCCTCACACATAAGGCTCACTCCTGGAGAACTCGAAGAAGTCATCACCTTCTTACCGCTGCACGCGCCTCCATAAACCATATTGATCGATGAAGTCTCACTCTCTGCCTGAAGAACCACCATACCGGTAGTCTCCCATGGGCGCTTAGCCATAAGCGTCTCCATAATCTCTGACTGAGGAGTAATAGGATAACCGAAATAACCATCCACTCCATTGCGTATTGCCGATATGGCAATCGCTTCATTTCCCTTAAGCAAAATCTTCTCTGCCATATCCTTAAACTTTAACTCTATACACAGTAATCACCGAATCAGGACAAACAAGAGCACAGTTAGAACAACCGATGCATCCGTCGCCCACCATCTCGGCATAATGATATCCCTTGCCATTGACCTGACTAGAAAGCACAACACTCTTAGTCGGGCAATTCGCAACACAGACAGCGCAACCCTTGCACTTCTGCACATCCACCTCAATAGCTCCTTTAAATGCCATATCCTAAAAACAATAAAGGTCGGAGTCAAAAAGAATCCGACCTAAGATATATCAATAAAAATTATTTCTCGTAATCAACTCTTGCACGAGACTCCTTGTAATACTCACACCATGCGCCGATCTCTACATGCAATGGATGTACCTTATATGCTGCCAATGCCTCCCAGCTCTCAAAATCCGCTGTAAGAACAGCATCAAAAGAAGATTTTGACTCATTGCGATTTGTTCCCACCTCAAGGTCGATCAGCCCAGGAATTTGACCCTTGAGGCTCTCCAATTTTCCTTTAATAGTCTCTGCTGCTTCTGCTGGAGTCAAATCAACGCCCGATTTGAACTTCCACATTACAATGTGTCTTACCATAATCGTATGTTTAGTTTAATGTTATTAATTTCCTTGAACAAAACGTTCTGTTTGCTAAGTTAAAAACACAATTTGACAAAAACAAATAAAACATAAAAAATATTTTTACCCCCCCCCTATATGGGTATTATAACTCCCCAAATGTTTGCTTATACCAATATAAAAGCGTATATTTGCAAGGACGTCCGCACTCCATGCGGTGTCGTGGGGATAAAAATAATGGAAAATAACCAGGAAGTGTTGCTGGATAGTACACCTGGCACAACAAGTCTTAAATACCCTTTAGGACGCCCGAAGAGCACATCTGCGGGTGTCCTAAAGTTGTGGCATGCCCTAAGGGTTTCGTACTGTAGAGAATTGAAAATCAAGGAGAAACTTGATTCTCTCGGTATCGAAAACTTCATCCCGATGTGCTGGGATAAAGAGACTGGCAAAGACCGTAAACTTGTGCCTGCAATCCACAACCTGGTCTTCGCAAGAGCAACAAAGCAGGAACTTGACGCCTACATGGAAACAGAGGGCGAAAAGCAGATGACCCACTACTTCTGGGACAAGGCTCACGGATGTGTGATGACAATTTCCGACAAGGAAATGGACAACTTCATCCGAATTTCCCGTTCCAATGAAGAAGATATCATCTACCTAAGCCAGGTAGACGACAAACTTCGTAGTGGCGCAAAAGTTCGCGTGACAGGCGGTCCTTTCGCAGGAGTCGAAGGCAAGATCGTCCGCATCCGCAAATCTCGCCGCGTCCTCGTCGAAATCCCTGGTTTCCTTGCAGTAGCCAGTACCTTTATCCGCCCCGAATTCCTAGAACTGATCGAAACAGAAGAAAACTAAAATCCTATGGTAAAGAAAGCAATCAGAGGTTTTATTGAAAACATAGCAACCTATCTAAACAAATACCTTAACACGAGAATTATCTTCGTCATTGACATGGTGGTGTCTCTTGTAGCTACACTCACCTCAATGTTCATTGTCAATGTGTTCTCCTCAGTAGATATCTTCTCTCCACAAGTATCAGTTCTTTGGTTAGGTTCATCGTTCATTGTTTCCTACTTACTCATCTTTGCGCTCAAGAGCTACAGAATCATCATCCGTCACTCTTCAATGCGTGACTTGGGAAAATTTGCATATATCTCCCTTCTAAAAGCTTTTGCCCTCTTTACTATCTTGGTAATTGCCCTAGGAGAAGAGAAACTTGGACTTGCAATCCTTGCATGTGAATTCTTCATTACCTTCTCAATGTTCCTTTTCGTGAGAATCGCAATGTTCATCGTATATGACTTTGTAAAGATTCGTGTACACGACAAGAAGAAATCAGAAAATATCCTCATCTATGGTAGAACAGATAAATCCGCTGCAATCCTTACAAGACTTGAGAATTCCCCACATTACAATATTGTAGGTTTTATCTGCTATAGTAAAAGAGGTCCAAGACAGACAATCGGAGAGTTTCCTGTCTTTACATTTGAGAACGATGAAGAACTTGAGAGAGTACTTCAGGACTCAAGTGCAGACGCAGTGCTTTTTGCAAGAGAAGACGAGGCAAGAGAAGAGCAGGATCGTCTTATCAGTTATGTCAATGGCAAGGATATCAAGATTCTCTTTGCACCTGCAATTGATGAGGTAAAAGACGGAAATCTAAGTTCGCTTCGCCAGATCCGTAATATCCGTATCGAGGATCTCCTTATGAGACAGGAGATTCAGATTTCAATGGATAAGATTGTTGATAACTTCCAGGGTAAGGTCGTAATGGTAACAGGTGCTGCAGGAAGTATCGGATCCGAACTCTGTCGCCAGCTTGCATCCTTTGGAGTAAAGGAACTCGTCCTTTTTGATAACTCAGAAACTCCAATGCACAACCTTCGTCTTGAACTCGAAGAAAAATATCCAGACTTGACATTTACGCCTATTATTGGTGATGTCAGGATTAAGGCAAGACTTGACTATGCCTTCCGCAAATGGAGACCACAGGTTGTCTTCCATGCTGCTGCCTACAAACACGTTCCTCTAATGGAAGAGAACCCTTGTGAGGCAGTTCTTGTTAACGTTGCAGGTTCAAGAAACGTAGCAGACAAATGTCTTGAGTACGACGTGGAGAAGATGGTAATGATATCAACTGACAAGGCTGTCAACCCTACTAATATAATGGGATGTACAAAACGTCTAGCTGAAATTTATGTTCAGTCTCTTGGGCTTGCAATGGAGCAGGGTAAGGTTAAAGGAAAGACAAAATTTGTCACAACCCGATTCGGTAACGTTCTTGGTTCTAATGGTTCTGTAATTCCAAGATTCAGAGCGCAGATTGAAGCTGGTGGTCCTATTACAGTTACCCATCCGGACATCAATCGCTTCTTTATGACAATTCCTGAGGCTTGTCGCCTTGTAATGGAAGCCGCTACCATGAGTACTGGTAACCAGATCTTTGTCTTCGATATGGGAGAATCTGTCAAGATCGACACCCTTGCTCGCAGAATGATTATGCTTGCCGGCTTTGTTCCAGATAAGGATATCAAGATTAAATATACAGGGCTCCGTCCAGGTGAGAAACTATATGAAGAGGTTCTTTCTAACAAGGAGAACACCCTTCCTACCAACCATAGCAGAATCCGTATTGCTCAGGTACGTGAATATGATTATAACGATGCTGCAACTGCAGCAGACAAACTTGAGGAATACTCAAGAACTGTCATCATTCCTGAGATGGTCCAGCTTATGAAGGAAGTTGTTCCAGAATTCATCAGCAAAAACTCAAGATTTGAAATCTACGACAAAAAATAAAACTAAATATGACAAAGAAATTAACTAAAGTAATTATTCTGGCAATCTGCGCCTTACTTGCTTTCTCTGTAAATGCAAGTGCTCAGATGTCGGATGAGGCAGTCTACAGTTATGCAAAAGATGCAGTAGCTGCTGGCAAGTCACAGGATGTAATTGTTAAAGAACTTGCGGCACGAGGAGTCACTCGTACTCAGGCAGAAAGAATCAAGAGAAAACTTGAGGAAACTGGTGAGTTAAAGGAAAAGACGAATACTGTTGCAACAGCGAATAGAGAAAGAACAGAAACAGTTCTAGTTGATACAGATGCTATGGCAGAGGTAGCAGATACTCCAGCAGAAGCAGGTATTACAGTCTATGGAAGAAATATCTTCACAACCCGTAACCTTACCTTTGCACCAAGCAGCAATCTTCCAACTCCAGAGAACTACGTCCTTGGTCCTGGAGACGAGGTTATAATAGATATCTGGGGAACCAACCAGGCTACAATCCGCCAGACTATCTCTCCAGATGGTTCAATAAACATTGATAACATTGGCCTCGTTAACCTTAATGGCAAGACTGTCAAGGAGGCAGACTCATATATGAGAAAGATGCTTGGCCGTATTTACTCTGTAGACGGAGACAATGCTAAGTCTGAGATCAAGCTTACTCTTGGAAATATCCGTACTATCCAAGTGAATATGATGGGAGAGGTTGCAGTTCCAGGAACATATAATATTTCCTCTCTTTCAAACATCTTCCACGCTCTATACAGAGCAGGCGGAGTTTCAAGACTTGGTAGTCTAAGAAACATCCAGCTTGTAAGAAATGGCAAGACAGTCGCTACACTCGACGTATATGACTTTATCCTTAACGGAAAGGTTCCATTCGATATTATCCTTCAGGAGGGCGACGTTGTATTGGTACCGACCTATTCTGCTCTAGTTCAGGTAGAGGGAAAGGTAAAACGTCCTATGTACTATGAGATGAAGGATAATGAAACAATTGAGTCTGTCATCGATTATGCAGGTGGTTTTGCTGGGGACGCATACACCGATAACCTTAGCGTAATTCGCCAGAGCGGTAAGGAATATCAAGTCTACACAGTAGACAATAACGAATACTCAAGTTTCAAACTTGTAGACGGAGATAAACTCAACATTGGAGCAATGCTCGACCGTTATGAAAATAGACTCGAAATTCAGGGAGCAGTTTATCGCCCAGGTATCTACCAGCTTGGAGGAGACATCAAGACTGTAAAACAACTCATCACAAAGGCAGAAGGACTTAAAGGCGATGCCTTTACCAATAGAGCCCTTCTCCATAGAGAAAACAACGATCTTAGTCGTGAAACAATTGCCCTAGATCTTAAGGCAATTATGAATGGTTCTGCAGCAGACGTAGAACTACAGAAAAATGACATCCTTTTTGTCGCAAGTATCTATGACCTAAAGGAAAGAGGAACCATTACAGTAGTAGGTGAAGTAGTTAAACCTGGTGCCTTCGAATTTGCTGAAAATACTACTATTGAAGACATTATCATTCAGGCAGGTGGCCTTCTTGAGTCAGCTTCTATTGCTAAAGTAGACGTTAGTCGTCGTGTCAAGAACTCGACAAGCACAGAGGCAAACTCAACTCTTACAGAACTCTATACCTTCTCTATTAAAGATGGTTTTGTAATTGATGGTGAGAAAGGTTTCGTTCTTCAACCATACGACCAGGTTTACGTAAGACGTAGTCCAGGATACAAGGCTCAGCACCACGTTCAGGTACAGGGTCAGGTTGTATTTGAAGGTACATACGCTCTTTCAAGCACAAATGAGAGACTCTCTGACGTAATCAAGAAAGCAGGCGGTATTACTGATTGGGCCTATGTTAAGGGAGCACGTCTCAACCGTGTCATCACTCCTGAAGAGAGAGTCCGTATGAAGAGTACAGTAGAAATGCTTAATAGAGGTAAGGATAGCATCGACGTTACAAAACTTGAACTTGGCAACTCATACTATGTAGGTATCGATCTTGAGGCAGCCCTTAAGAATCCAGGTTCTGATGCTGACATCGTTCTTCGTGAAGACGATATCATTATGGTTCCAGAACTTCTCAACACAGTGAAGATTTCAGGAAACGTAATGTATCCTAATGTTGTTAGCTATAGCAGCAATATGTCAGTGAAGGACTTCGTTGAAATGGCTGGAGGTTACGGCTTCAAGTCAAAGAAAAACAAGGCCTACATCATCTATATGAATGGTCAGGTTGCTCGAGCACGCCAGAATAGCAAAAAGGTAGTTGAACCAGGATGTGAGATTGTAATTCCTCAAAAACGTCAGAACGAGGGCGCTCTTCAGAATATCCTAAGCATAGCTACTACTTCAGCATCCCTTGCTACAATGATTGCTTCTATTACAAACCTTGTAAAATAGTCAACATGAACGAAAATATTCAACAATATAACGACCAGGAGGAAGAAATCGACATCCTCGAACTCATTGGCAAACTTTGGAAAAACCGTATCTCAATTATTAAATGGTCTTGCCTTGGAGCAGTTCTAGGTCTTATCATTGGTTTCAGCCTTCCCAAAGAATACTCTGCTTCAGTTGTATTAGCTCCGGAGTCAGAACAAAAAATGGGTTCAGGTGTCAGTTCTATCGCCTCTATGATGGGTGTTAGTCTCGATAATAGTGTAGATGCAATTTCTGTTGAGATGTTCCCTGAGGTAGTAAAGTCTACTCCTTTCCTCTTCCAACTATTTGATCTTGAAGTAACCTTTGAAAGAAAAGGAGAAACCATTACGACAGACCTACTTGACTACATGCTTGAGTACCAGAAATCTCCTTGGTGGACTCCTATTATGGAAGCTCCTTTCAAAGCACTAGGATGGGTAATGTCAATTGGAAAAGAAAAGGAAGATGAGGATGCCAAATCGGCAGTATATAATGTAAATAACCTTCCTAAAAAAGAAAGAGGTGTTATTAAATACTTTGCTGAAAACATCATCCTTACTGTCGATAAAAAGACAGGTAAGACCTCTGCGTCCCTTACCATGCAGGATCCTCTTGTCGTAGCAACTGTTCTTAACGAAGTTGTAGAAAACCTTAAGGAATATATGACTGAGTACAGAACTTCCAAAGCCAGTCAGGACGTTGCAAATCTTGAGGTAATCTGCAATCAGAGAAAAGCTGACTACTATGCTGCTCAACAGGCTTATGCAGAGTACTCAGATGCCAATAAAAGTGTCATTCTTCAGTCTGCCCAGGCAGAACGCGAGCGTCTCCAGCAGGAAATGAATCTTGCCTATCAGGTCTACTCTCAGGTTGCAACCCAACTTGAAGCATCCCGTATCAAAGAACAGCAAGCAAAACCTGTCTTTGCTACTATAGAACCCGTTACTATTCCTTTAAAAAAGTCAGGTCCAAGCAAAGCAAAACTCCTTGTAATCTTCACCTTCCTTACTGGTTGTGCTTCAGCAGCATGGTACCTCTTCGGCGAAGAATATTGGAAAAAAATCAAAGAAAATCTATAATAACAGCACCCTCCTTCAGGATAGGGTGCTTAACTGTTTATATTGTCAATTATGAAAGGAATAGTACTAGCAGGTGGCTCTGGCACAAGACTTTATCCGATTACTAAGGGAATATCAAAACAGTTATTACCTGTATATGATAAACCTATGGTATACTACCCAATATCTGTTTTGATGTTGGCAGGAATTAGAGACATCCTAGTAATTTCAACACCACATGACTTACCAGGTTTCAAAAGACTTCTTGGGAATGGTAATGATTATGGGGTCAACTTTTCATACGCAGTACAACCATCTCCAGATGGTCTTGCTCAGGCATTCACAATAGGGCAGGACTTCATAGGAGATGATAGTGTCTGTCTAGTCCTAGGCGATAATATCTTTCAAGGAACTGGATTCACCAAGATGCTAAAGGAAGCAGTAAGAGCTGCAGAAGAAGATGCAAAAGCAACAGTATTTGGCTACTGGGTAAATGATCCAGAAAGATACGGAGTAGCAGGGTTTGACAAAGATGGCAACTGCATAAGCATAGAAGAGAAGCCAAAACTTCCAAAGTCTAACTACGCAGTAGTTGGTCTTTATTTTTATCCTAATAAGGTTGTTGATGTCGCAAAGAAAATCAAACCTTCAGGAAGAGGTGAATATGAGATAACTGCAGTAAACCAGGAGTTTCTTAAAGACGGCGAACTTAGAGTTCAGACACTAGGAAGAGGTTTTGCCTGGTTAGATACTGGCACTCATGATTCTCTATCTGAGGCCTCAACATATATCGAGGTACTTGAGAAGCGTCAAGGATTAAAAGTAGCTTGTCTTGAAGAAATTGCTTTTAGACAGGGGTGGATTACGAAAGAACATATGAGAGAATTGGCATTATCAATGCATAATAATCAATATGGTCAGTATCTATTACGAATGATTGAAGAAGTATAATAATGAGAAGAAATATAATAGTCACTGGTGGTGCTGGTTTTATAGGTAGCCATGTTGTACGTCTTTTCGTTAATAAGTATCCTGAATATAATATTATCAACCTTGATAAACTCACCTATGCTGGTAATTTGGCAAATCTAAAGGATATCGAGGATAAACCAAACTACAAGTTTGTGAAGATGGATATCTGCGACTTTGAGGCCTTCTACCAGCTTATGCAGGACGAGAAGATAGACGGAATTATCCACCTTGCTGCAGAGTCTCATGTGGACCGTTCTATAAAGGACCCATTTACATTCGCTAAGACCAACGTTATGGGTACTCTGTCTCTACTTCAAGCTGCAAAGTTGTATTGGGAGTCTCTTCCTGAGAAGTATGAAGGCAAGAGATTTTATCATATCTCCACTGACGAGGTATATGGTGCACTTAGCATGAACCACCCAGAAGGTATCGAACCTCCTTTCAAAACAGTTGCTTCATCTGAGGGTCACAAAGCTTACGGAGACGATTTCTTCTATGAGACAACAAAGTACAATCCTCATAGTCCATATTCCGCGTCAAAAGCAAGTTCAGATCACTTTGTTCGTGCATACCATGATACTTACGGTATGCCAACAATCGTGACAAACTGCTCGAATAACTACGGTCCATATCAGTTCCCTGAAAAATTGATACCGCTTTTCATTAATAACATACGCAATAGAAAGCCACTTCCAGTGTATGGAAAGGGAGAAAATGTTCGTGACTGGTTGTACGTCGAGGATCACGCTAGAGCTATTGACGTGATTTTTCACGATGGTCAGATCAATGAAACTTACAACATTGGCGGATTCAACGAGTGGAAGAATATTGACCTAATTAAGGTTATGATCAAGACAGTTGATAAGATTCTTGGCAATCCAGAGGGATATAGCCTTGACCTTATCACATTCGTAACAGATCGTCTTGGCCACGATGCACGTTACGCAATTGATTCATCTAAGCTTCAGCGTGAGCTTGGATGGGAACCATCGCTACAGTTTGAGGAAGGTATAGAGAAGACTGTGAGATGGTACCTTGATAATCAGGAGTGGATGGATAAAATTACTTCGGGTGAGTATGAGAAGTACTACGCTGATATGTATAAAGGAAGGTAATCTTTATTATGGCAGAAGATAACAAGGCGGTTGGAAATCCGGAAAAAGACAATGATGGAAATAAATTTGTGGGAATCACTATCGAAGAGCTCGTGGCTGCACCTCTTGTTGCAGTTAGTGATTCTCAAAAGAGACTTGCTCAGTCTGCATTTGAGTTTATGCAGGAGATAGGTTTTAATGAGGAAGGAAAAACTCGTATGGTAGAGTTTAATCTCCAGAGACCGATTGAAGGTTCTACAACTCCTCAGGATATAACTGTTCAGGCTCCTTTCATTGGTCTTGTTCCGCTTCCTAATCTTTTGATTGATGATGTTCAGGTTGATTTTCAGATGGAGGTTACAGCTACTGAAACCTCAACAGAGAAGTCAAGTACTGAAGGTACCTCAAGTGCAAATTGTTTTGGTGGTTGTTCTGTGAATGTAGGTGGTAAAGTATCATCTTCTCGTGAGAACACACGTTCTACTAATCAGACAGCTAGATATCAGGTTGATGAGTCAGCACGCCAGCAGAGGCAGACAGAAGGTCTTAGTAAGTTGAAGGATATTATGGCCTCTTGTGTAGAGCCGTTGCCAACTAAAAAGAATGATGAGGAGTAGATATTAATAAGGACTATATTACCTTATGAAAGGTTTAGTGATTTTGAGTAAAAGAAATAATATAAACATCATATGTTCAACTTAGAAAAATTCATAGCCGATTCAGTGACGTACCGCAAGGAGAGTATGTTTGCTGCAGATATAGAGGCTAACAGAGAGACGCTTACCCGAGAAATCAATGGTAAAACAGTATGTGTAATCGGTGGTGCTGGTAGCATTGGTTCCAGCTTCATCAAGGCTGTACTTAGATTTGAACCTAAGTCAGTGGTTGTGGTGGACTTGAACGAGAACGGACTTGCAGAGCTTGTACGTGACGTACGCTCTACAGAAGGTCTTTTCGTTCCTGAGGAGTTCCGTTGCTACACACTCAACTTTGCAGATTCAATCTTCGAGAGTATCTTCCGTGAGGAGAAAGGATTTGACATTGTAGCTAACTTCTCTGCTCACAAGCACGTACGCTCTGAAAAAGATAAGTACTCTGTGCAGGCATTGATTGAGAACAACGATATCAAGGCCAAGAAGTTGATGGACTTGCTTACTGTGTATCCTCCTAAGCATTTCTTCTGTGTATCTACCGACAAAGCTGCGAACCCTGTAAATATCATGGGAGCCAGCAAGCGAATCATGGAAGACCTTGTGATGGCTTACAATAAATATTTCAAGGTGACAACTGCTCGTTTTGCTAATGTGGCTTTCTCTAATGGTTCTTTGCCCGATGGTTGGATTCACCGTCTTCAGAAGAAGCAGCCCTTGGCAGCCCCATCTGATGTGAAGCGTTACTTTGTATCACCAGAGGAATCAGGACAGATTTGTATGTTGGCTTGTATCTTGGGTAATGGTGGTGAGGTATTCTTTCCTAAATTGGGAGAAGACCAGATGCTCACTTTCTCAGCTATCTGCGATGAGTTTGTAAAGGCAGAGGGCTTTACAAAGGTAGAGTGTAGCAGTGATCCAGAAGCTAAGAAATATGCGGCCGAGATGTCTTACGAGTCTGAAAGCTATCCTGTAGTATATTTCAACTCAGATACCACAGGAGAGAAGGCTTACGAAGAGTTCTTTATACCTGGAGAGAAGGTAAATATGGAGCGTTTCTCGGCTCTTGGTGTAGTTGAAGAGACTACCAATAGAGATATGAACGAGATTCAGGAGTTCTTCACTGAACTTGAAGGAATCTTTGCTTCTCCAGAGTTTACTAAGGCACAAGTTGTAGAATCCATCAAGAAGTTTATCCCTAACTTCGAGCACGAGGAGAAGGGTAAGAACCTTGATCAGAAGATGTAATGAAAACCATCCAAATAGAACTCAATAAGACGGCATATGAGCCTTTTTTAGATTTTCTAAAGGCTTATGCGATAATCTGTGTCCTTATAGGGCATACTATTCCGTACCTTGATAAAGTAGGGGCGCCTTTATGGCTTGAAATGCAAGTGCCAATTTTTGTATTGATACAAGCCTTTCATGTTCTTAAGAAACCATCTTCAAAATTGGATTTTAAGAAGTTGTTTTCTAGGGTTCTACTACCTTATATAGTTGTCTTAATAGGGGTTGTTTTCGTCTATTTGTTATTTGGTAAATTAGATAATAGGCAGATTATCAAAGGTTTAATCGGGGGGGGTACGGCGCAGGCTCCTATTATCCATGGGTCTATATCCAGTTAGCAGTTATATTACATTTTGTCCGTCCATTATTTGATAAGGGGAATACGGCAAGACAAGCAATACTTTGGATAGTCGTCTGTGAAGGATGTGAGATATTGGAATCTTGTATTAATTTGCCCGATCAAATACATAGATTATTGGCAGTAAGATATTTATTCTTAATATATTTATCTTGGAGATGGGTAAAGGAAGGTATTGTAATTAATAAGAGAACAATTTTATTGTCTATTCTCAGTGGATTATCAATAGTATACTTTTTCTATTGTAATTTCAATAACGAACCTCTTTTCTACACGACAGGATGGAGTTATCACAGATGGCCATGTTATTTTTATGTATCCACATTGCTTTGTTACTTCCTTCATATTATGTACGTATCTATTTCAAAGATTTCGTTTATTGATATAATAATAAAATTCTTGGCTAAATGCTCTTACGAGATATTTTTGGTCCAAATTGCCGTTATAGCACTATTGCCAAGATTTGGATTTATTGGCAATAAATATCTTGCTTTAGCCTTATGGATAACAGTTGTATGGACATTAAGCTTGGCAGGCGGATATGTTTTTAATAGAGTTTATTCGAATATATTAAAAAGAATACGATAGTATATGTCAGACTATAGCAAAACCATAGGCTTCATTAAGGAAGTATTCGGCAATCAGGAGTTTACTCCTCTTGCCGTACCTGTGTTTGCAGGTAATGAGAAAAAATATATGGAGGAGTGCATTGACACTACCTTCGTGTCGTCTGTAGGCAAGTTTGTTGACCGTTTTGAGAACGACATGGCAGCCTATGCAGGCTGCAAGAAAGCGGTAGTTTGTGTGAGTGGTACCAATGCCCTCCACATGTCTATGATGCTTGTCGGTGTAGAGCGTGATGATGAGGTGCTTACTCAAGCTCTTACCTTCATTGCCACTTGTAACGCTATCAGCTACATTGGTGCACGTCCCGTTTTCATTGATGTAGATAAGAGCACCATGGGTCTTTCACCGCATGCACTGAAAGAGTGGTTGGTGAAGAATGCAGAGATTAAGAACGGTCAGTGCTATAACAAGAACTCAGGTCGCAGAGTGAAGGCTTGCGTGCCTATGCATACCTTTGGTCATCCTGCATGCATTGAAGAGATTGCTAACCTTTGTGAGGAATATCACATTGAGTTGGTGGAAGATGCAGCTGAGTCTATTGGCTCGCTTTACAAGGGTAAGCATACAGGTACTTTTGGTAAAGTAGGTGCTATCTCCTTTAATGGCAACAAGACCATTACCACTGGTGGTGGCGGTATGATGCTATTCAATGATGAAGAGTTGGCTGCCCATGCAAAGCATTTGACTACACAGGCAAAGGTTCCTCATCGCTGGGAGTTCCGTCACGATCATATCGGTTATAACTACCGTATGCCTAACATCAATGCTGCGCTTGGTTGTGCTCAGTTGGAAAACTTGGATAAGTTCATTGCAAGCAAGCGTCAGTTGGCATTGGAGTATGCAGAATACTTTAAGAATGTTGAGGATATCCAGCTCTTCACAGAACCAGAAAATACCTTCTCCAACTATTGGTTGCAGGCAGTAATCCTCAAGGATAAAGCAGCTCAGCAGGAGTTCCTCCAGCAGACCAATGACAATGGCGTGATGACTCGTCCTATTTGGGAACTTATGAATAGACTGCCAATGTTCGAGCATTGCGAAAACGATGGTCTTGAAAATACTATCTGGTTTGCAGATAGAGTGGTGAATATTCCAAGTTCTGTAAGATTGTAATGAATCCAAAGAATCTCATTCTCATAGGTGGTGGCGGTCATTGCAAGTCTGTTATTGATGTTGCAGAATCGGCTGGTTACAACATCCTGGGTGTACTTGATATGCCTGAGGAAGTTGGTAAGTCAGTGCTTGACTACAAGGTGATAGGTACGGATGATGACATTCCTCAATATGCAGATAAGACTGAATTTATCATTACCGTTGGCTTCATCAAGAATCCGGCTATCCGTGTACGTATTTATAATAAGGTAAAGGAGGCGGGCGGAAAGCTTGCTACCATTGTCGCCTCTACAGCCCACGTGTCTCGTTATGCCACCTTGGGAGAAGGTACAGTGGTCATGCATCAAGCAGTAGTGAATGCCGGTGCACAGGTAGGTGCGAATTGCATTATCAATACTTTCTGTAACATTGAGCATGATGTCGTGATTGGTGACCAGTGTCATATCTCTACAGGTACCATGGTGAATGGGGACTGTAAGGTAGGAGAACGAGTATTCATAGGTAGCCAGTCTGTATTGGCCAATGGAATTACAGTGGGTGAAGATATCATTGTAGGAGCCGGTTCTGTGGTTAGAAAGAGTATATCAGAGAAAGGTATTTATGCCGGCAATCCCGCCATCCTAAAAATCAAGAGTAAATGAGCAAACATGTACTAATTATAGCCGAGGCAGGTGTGAACCACAACGGTTCTTTAGACCTTGCCAAGCAGCTGATAGACGAAGCTGTGGAGGCTGGTGTGGATATTATCAAGTTCCAGACCTTCAAGTCTGAGAAGTTGGTATCTAAAGCTGCCAAGCAGGCTGAATATCAGCAACGAAACATTGGTAAGAAAGATGAGGGTCAGTTGGCCATGCTTAAGAAGTTGGAACTTTCTCAAGCCGATCACGAGGAGTTGATAGCCTATTGTAACGAGAAAGGAATCCGTTTCTTCTCAACAGCCTTCGATATGGATTCCATCGATTACCTGCATTCGTTGAATATGGGTCTTTGGAAGATCCCTTCGGGCGAGATAACCAACTATCCATACCTTCGCAAGATTGCCCAATATCAAGAACCGGTAATCCTTTCAACAGGTATGTGCGAACTAATGGATATTGAGTCTGCTCTCAATGTCTTGTTGCAGTTTGGTGTAACTAAGGAGCAGATAACCATCCTGCATTGTAATACCGAATATCCTACTCCTTTTGCTGATGTCAACCTGAAGGCAATGCTGGAGATTGGAGGAAAGTTTGGTGTAAAGATAGGTTATTCTGACCATACCAAGGGCATTGAAGTACCTATTGCAGCTGTAGCTTTGGGTGCAACAGTGATTGAAAAGCATTTTACCTTAGATAAGAATATGGAAGGCCCTGACCACAAAGCTTCTCTCGAACCAGATGAACTGAAAGCCATGGTAAGTGCCATCCGTAATATAGAACAGGCTTTAGGTTCTGGTCACAAGACCATTTCTGAGTCTGAGCGAAAGAATATAGAGATTGCACGTAAGAGCATTGTGGCAGCTTGTCCTATCAAAGTTGGCGAGTTGCTTACAGAAGAAAACCTTACCGTCAAACGTCCGGGCAATGGAATCAATCCGATGCGTTGGAATGAGGTGCTAGGAACACGTGCAGTCCAAAACTATAACGAAGAAGACCCCATTGAATTGGCGGAAGATATACTAAACTGATTATGCGAAAAATTTGTGTAGTAACTGGTTCAAGAGCCGAATATGGACTTCTTTCAGGACTGATGCACGCTATAAAGAATGATCCAGAGCTGGAACTTCAGATTATAGCCACCAATATGCATCTCTCGCCTGAGTTTGGCTTGACATACCGCAATATAGAGCAAGACTGCTTTGTCATCAATAAGAAAGTGGTGATGCTGCTTTCTTCCGATACGGCCAATGCTACAGCCAAGTCTGTAGGTTTAGGCTTCATCGGATTTGCCGATGCATACGAAGATTTGCAGCCCGATATGGTGGTGGTTTTGGGCGACCGTTACGAGATTATTTCGGCTGTTTCGACAGCTCTTTTCTATAAGATACCTGTAGCCCATTTGCATGGTGGCGAAATTACCGAGGGAGCCTACGATGATTGCATCCGTCACTCTATCACCAAGATGTCGCACCTGCATTTCACCAGTACTGAGGAGTACCGCCAGCGTGTTATCCAATTAGGTGAAGACCCGAGTAGAGTGTTTAATGTGGGAGCCCCTGGTATAGAGAATATAAAGAAAGTGCCGTTGATGAGCAAGGAGGAGTTGGAAGCTACCCTAGGCGGATTTACCTTTGGCGATAAAGCTCTATTAGTGACTTACCATCCTGTCACTCTTGAGAACTCTACGGCTGAGGAACAAATCAAGAACCTGCTTGCTGCCCTTGATGAATACCCTGATTATAAGGTGCTTTTCACACTTCCTAATTCAGACACTGACGGACGTGTCATCATCCAACTCATTAACGAATATGTGGCAAAACATGCTGATAGGGCAGTAGCCTATCCTTCTTTGGGCCTGAGACGATACCTTTCGGCACTTCAGTTTGTAAAGGCAGCTGTGGGCAACTCATCCAGCGGTATCATTGAAGTTCCTTCGTTCGGCATCCCAACCTTGAATATTGGTGACCGTCAGAGAGGCCGTTTGGCTGCTGAGAGTGTAGTGAATTGTGGAACTGGTAAAGAAGATATATTGGCAGGTTTGGAGCAGGTACTTAAAGCAGAGCAAAAAGAAATACACAATCCTTATGAGGGTAAGAATACTACAGCAGATATTCTTCAGGTGCTGAAGACTTACCCATTAGAAGGCTTGATTCAGAAATCGTTTTATAACTTGAAGTGATGGTTAAATTAACAGATACTCTCTTTGTTATTCCTGCTCGTGGGGGGAGTAAAGGCCTCCCAGGAAAGAATATCAAGGAATTGTGTGGTAAACCTTTGATAGCATATAGCATTGATGTTGCCCGTGAATTTGTAGATGATGAACATATTTGCGTGAGTACAGATTCAGAAGAGATCAAGCAGGTAGTTGAATCATATGGTTTGTATGTTCCATTTTTGCGCCCAGATTATTTGGCTACTGATACAGCCACAACTAATGACGTTTTGGTACATGCAGTGAATTTCTTCAAAGAGAAAGGAGTTGAATATATAAAGCTAGTATTGCTCCAACCAACTTCACCTCTAAGAACCTCTCAAGATGTACAAGGGGCAATGGGATTTTATCGAGATGATATAGATATGGTTGTATCTGTAATGAAATCCCATGCTCCAGCGGTCTTATGCAGTGAAAATGAGGACGGTTTTGTGGAACTTGTTTATAACAAGAATGCTGCAGGTCGCCAGCAATTGCAAGATATGTATGAATTCAATGGAGCCGTTTATGTAATAAATATACAGGCTTTATTGGATAAAGGACTTTCAATGTTTACAAAAAGAGTAAAATACGCGATGTCCAAAGAGCATTCTGTGGATATTGATGATATATATGATTTTTATCAAGTTGAGACAATAATTAAAAATAGATAACTAATATTATTTATGATGAAGTACTGTACTAAATGCTGTATGCCAAGCACCCGTCCTGGTATTACATTCGATGAGAGAGGTGTATGCTCGGCTTGTCGTAGTTATGAACATCGTGCAATAGTAGATTGGGATGCGCGTTGGAAGGAACTTGAAGCTATTTGCGATAAATATCGCGGTATGAATGGACCTGACGGTTATGATTGTATGATAGCAGTTTCTGGTGGCAAAGACTCGCATTTCCAAGTTTGGCTAATGAAGGAAGTGATGCATATGAATCCATTGTTGGTATCTGCATGTGATAATCTTCCTATGACAGAGGCCGGAAAGCACAATATTAAAAATATCTCTGAAGCTTTTGGATGCGATATGATTCAAATGAATCCAAATCTTAAAGCACAGAAGAAGGTTATGAAATATACTTTCGAGAAGTATGGTAAACCTACTTATTTTATTGATAGATATATTTATACTTACCCTCTACATATGGCAGTGAAGTTTAATACTCCACTCCTTGTTTATGGTGAGAATGTAGGTTGGGAGTATGGTGGTGCTGATGGTGTAGAAACCTATTCGGCAATTGACCAGATATATAACGGAGTTGGTTCTGGTATACCTGATGAAGAAATTATCGAAATGGCAGGCATCTCAAAGAAGGACCTGAATTTCTTCGCACCTCCAGCCGCTGAAGATATGGCTAAATTGGATCCTATCTATATCAGCTACTTTACTCAGTGGAATAGTTTCAAAAACTACGAGATAGCCAAAAGATATGGCTTCCATGATTTGACACACGAATGGAACCGTACTCACCACATTGAGAATATGGATCAAATTGATAGCCCAGCTTACCTTGTTCATTCATGGATGAAATATCCTAAATTTGGACATGCATCTGCTACAGATTATGCAGCAAGAATGGTAAGATATGGTATGCTGACACGCGAAGAGGCGTTTTCACTAGTTAAGAAACATGATGCTAACCTTGATCCTCGTTCAGTGCGTGAGTTCTGTCAGTTCTTGGGATATACTGAACAGGAATTTTGGGCTATAATAGACAATCTATACAATAAGGACCTTTTTGAAAAAGATGATTTTGGAAGATGGGTGCTTAAGAGTGACTATATATAAGGAAAAATAATATTAGGAGAGAAAACATGGCTTTTCTCTCCTTTAAACCAAAGATATGAGCAATAATATTATATTTGAAAACGAATCTATACTATATGCACTAAAAAAGTTAGACAAGATAACCGTTGAAAGTCAGACATTGTTTGTTGTTAACAATGACAGTCAAATGGTTGGTACTCTCACAGATGGAGATATTCGTAGATTTTTTGTTGCGGGAGGAAACTTGTCTGACGAAGTTAAAAATGCTATGCATACGCATTTCTCTTTCATTAATGAAGGAGATTCTAATCATGTTGCATTGCTTCGAGATTTGAAAAGCCGCGGCATTACGCTTGTGCCATCCTTAGATGATGCTGGGCGCATTGTTAATATATATGATTTAACTAATTATAAATCACACCTTCCTTTCGATGCTGTATTGATGGCAGGTGGAAAAGGTGAACGCCTTCGTCCTCTCACAGAGACGACTCCTAAGCCATTGGTAAAGGTTGGAGAGAAGTGTATTATCGATTACAATATAGATAACTTGATTTCTTATGGTGTTAAGCATCTGAATGTTACAGTCAACTACCTTGGTGAGCAGTTGGAAGAACACTTTGCAGAACCAAGAAATGGAGTGCAGGTACGTACTTTCCGTGAGCCAAAGTTCTTGGGCACCATTGGCAGCATCAAATTTGTGGATACTTTCCACAATGACTATATCCTTGTGATGAATTCGGACCTCTTTACAGATATTGACTTTGAAGATTTCTTCTTGCATTTCCGTGAGCACGATGCTGAGATGTCTGTAGCAGCTGTACCATATAACGTTAGCATTCCACTTGGCATTTTGGATCTTGAGGGTCGTAACATCAAAGGACTTCTTGAAAAACCAAAGTATAACTACTATGCAAATGCCGGTATTTATTTATTTAAGAAATCTGCACTGGCAGAAATTCCTGAAGATACATTCTTCAATGCTACAGATTTGATTGAGAAATTAATTGCGCAGGGCAAGAATGTTATCCGTTATCCTCTCAAGGGAACCTGGATTGACATAGGCCAGCATGCAGATTTAGCAAAAGCTAGGGATTTGGTGAAGCATTTATACTAGAAAAAAAGAGATTATGTTAAAAGGTTATCTTTCTCGTCTTTTAAAGAATAAAACATTTATAAATGGAGCAACTTTTACAGTTTATTCTATTTTGAATAAAACAGTAAATTTTATATTGCTTTTCATTATTGCAAAATATGTTTCGCCAGAGGGATATGGAAAGATAGATTTATTTAATACAACTATTTTATTACTTAGTTATTTTGTTTCTCTAAATACAACCAGTGTAATCTCTGTAAACTATTTTTCATACACTAGAGAGCAATTAAAAGAGTCTGTATCTTCTGTTCTAATATTTACAATAATAGGTGGTGCTATTTTATCAATTATAATTACATTATTCAATAGTATATCATCTGTTATCGGATTAAGATGTATCTTCTTATACTTCGCTGTTTTGATATCTGTTTCTAATGTTTTGTATGAGATAATCTTAAATATATGGAGGCTTGAGGAGAATATTATACAATATGGACTTTATAGTATAGGAATAGTTGTATTAAATTTTGTCTTATCCATATTCTTAATTGTTTGTTGTGATTTTGGTTGGTCTGGTAGAATCTATGCACAATTGTTTTCTTATTTTTTGATTGCTAGTGTTAGTGCTATTGTTTTAATAAAAAGAGGGTTTGTGGCATTTCATATCCCGTCTAAGAGAATATTTTATGATTCATTAAGTTTTGGTCTACCTCTAATACCTCATTGTATTTCTTTCTGGCTAAGACAAGGATTAGATAGGTACTTGATTAATTATTTTTATAATTCTGGCATACTAGGATGCTATAGTTTTGCTCTTAATTTTTCCAATATAATCCAAATGGTAGGAGCTGCAATAAATGCTACTTTTTCTGTTACAATATATAAATGTTTAGCAGATAGGAGTATGAAAGGCTTGCAATCGTTAAAGCATCAATCACGTATAATAGCTATTTCATTCACTATTTTGACAGTAGTGATTATGTGTGCATGTTATTTGTTTATTCCTATCTTGTTCCCCAATTATTCTGATTCTCTGTCTTATATACTGCCCTTATCCATTGGATCATTAGCACAATGCTTTTATTTGCTTTACGTTAATTATATATTTTATTATAAGAATACTAAAGTTTTAATGTATATTACTTTTACAACATCATTAATACACGCATTATTATCGTATATAGTAGCTAAGTATTCTTTGATGTATATTGCTATATTAAATGCATGTTCAAACATTATCATTATGCTTTTAGTATTTATATATGCAAATAAACTTTTAAATAAACACTTCCATGGAGAGAAATAAATTTAAGAATATTGTATGCTGCGATTCTGAGTATTCGTTGTTTATATATTTATTAGTAACAAATTATAATATTAATGAAAGTCTTTTCTTTTATAGCCAAAGACTTAATAAGATTTATAGAGATAAGTTAAGTGAAAATGGCATTTGTTTAAAGACTTATAGAGGTAAGAGCCGTCTTGTTGCTTTTTTTATCAATGTTGTATATTTTTTGTATGTGTACTTTATATTAACTATAAAAAGGGCAAAAGGATTACCAGCATATGGTTTTGATTTTTTGCAGTTTTCATCCGCAATAATAATGTTGTCTTCTTCTTTTTCATTAATAGAGGATGGTTTGGGTAATTATGAAGAACCAAATATTGTATTGGATGCATATAAGCGTAGCAAACTAAAAAGATGTTTAAATTATTGGGGATTATATTATCCTTCATGGGGAGTATCGAAATCAGTAGAAAGAATATTCCTAACTTCGCTCTCTACGATACCATCATCAGTAGAAAATAAAGTCGTTAAAATAAATTTGCAAGATCAATGGTTTTCACTTGATTCTTCAAGAAAAGAAATTTTATTAAATTTCTTTCTAGGAGATGTGTCTTTATCTAATAACTCCAATCGATGTCTAATTTTGACACAATGTTGGTCAGAGTATAAAATTATGACAGAGCAACAAAAGGTTGATGTATACCGAAGGATAATAGACATTGTAAGAAATAGTAAACAATATGATGAAATATTGCTAAAAGTACATCCTGCAGAAACTACTGATTATAAACAATATTTTCCTGAAGTTGAAGTTTTAATATATCCAGTACCTTTACAAATCTTAGAATTAATAGGATATAATTTCAAAACAATGATTACAGTAAATTCCACAGCAATATTTACATCAAAATGTGAACATAAAATTTTGTTAATTGATGAACATATTGATGAAAAGACCTTGTATAGGGATATACTAAATCGATTAGAACAAGTAGAAATATGATTTACAGGTTCCAAATTATGGATTTATTTCCATATTTTCTTTTAGTTATATGTTGTTTTATTTTTGGTTTCACAAACTATAAAACTAAAGATAATTCATTCCTAATATTTCTTTTTGTTTTAGTTTTTTCCGCGATACGTTATCAGACGGGGTACGATTATGGCAATTATCTAGAAACAATCCTGGTAGATGGAAGCGAAGAGAAATTTGAGATAATAGTAAGATGGATTATTCGTTTTTCTCGTGTTACTCATCCTCAAGTTTTTTTTATAATAACATCATTTTTAACATTATTTCCCATATATAAATTATCAAAAAAATATTCTATTGATCCCTCATTGTCGCTAATTACATATATTTTTTTTCCAGTGTTTTTTTTAGAAAGTCTGAGTATCATCAGAAATGCAGTGGCTATTTCTATGACAATGTTGGCGATAGATAAATTTTTGGAAAAATCATATAGGACTGCTATTTTATTCTATATGTGTGCCCTGGGCTTTCATATATCAGCTATAATTGGAATTCTATTTATCGTATTATATAAGTTTAATTTGTCACGAAATGCACTTATCGTTTGTTACCTACTCTCATTTATCATATCTCCAATAATCTTAAATTTAATATCTTCAATCCAGTCGGAAGCTAGCTTGTTTTTGAAAATATCGAACTATGCTATAAATGGAAAAATCGGAGCTGGTGCTACCATGGCTATATTGATAAATTGTCTTGGAATCTTATCCTTATTTTATTGGAAAAGATTAGAGAAGTTGGGATCTTACAATTATTTATGGCTACTATATGGTATGTTTGGGGTTATTTTTTGGAATTGTTTTGGTTTTGAAGGTACTCTGAGGCTGAGAATATCGTCTTTCTTTCTTGTATACTTTATATTGCTATTACCATCGTTTAAGTATGTATTTAAGCGGATTTCTCCAATTAATATGAAAAGTATGTTAACACTATTTCTTTTGGTCGTGTTTATTGCTAGTTTTTACATTAATATAAATGGTCATTTAAATGATTTGAGTAAAATGTCTTTTTTGCCTTATCAAACGGTTTTCAGTAAGGTAGAATACATGCAATATAATTGAATTTGATATGGATGTATCTGTTATTATTCCTACATACAAACCTAAAGATTATCTTTGGGTTTGCCTTGATTCTTTGGTGGTTCAAACATTTTCTAAGGAGAATTTTGAGGTGATCCTAGTACTCAATGGTTGTGCTGAACCATATAAAAGTGATATTGAGAGGTATATTTCTAATAAGATGCATGGGATAAATGTAAATTTTATTAACGTGGAACAAGGAGGCGTTAGTAATGCCCGTAATTTAGGTATAGATGTGGCTCATGGTGAGTATATAACTTTCATAGATGATGATGATTATGTATCTCCATCATATTTGCAAGATTTATTTAATATTGCGAATCGAGATACTATTTCCCTGTGTTATCCTTTATCATTCAAAGATGGTGAAAATATCTATAAACACTTTTATATTACCAAGGATTACATTTCAGAGTCTTTGAATAATAGCTTTCCTTGGTATAGTGCTAGAAGATTTTTCAATGGTCCCGTTTATAAACTTATTCACCGTGACATTATCGGTGATAGACGATTCGATAATCGTTTTACTCATGGAGAAGATAGTTTATTTATGTTTACTATATCTGACAGATTTAAACTAGTTGCTTTTACACCAAAAGATGCTGTTTATTATAGAAGAGAAAGAGAAGGGAGTGCTATGAGGACAAAAAGAAGTTTTTTAAAAAATGCAACAAACGAATGCAATTTATTTCTAGCCCGAACTTCAATTTTCTTTTTGAACCCAAAGTCATATAGTCTTAAGTTCTATTTTAGAAGCATGGTCAGTAGTATAGTTAAGTTGTTAATTGCCAACTGATATAAGTTTTAGATATAAAGGAAATATTATGTCAAAACCACAATCTATTATAGACGATGGTTTAGTATCCATCATAACTCCTTCATGGAACTGTGGAGATTTTTTGGAGGAGACAATCAAAAGTCTTCTGAATCAGACATATACGAACTGGGAACTTTTGTTTCAAGATGATTGTTCTATGGATGATACCAAGGAGCGTGTACTTCGTATAGCAGAGGAAGATGCGCGAATCAAGTATGAGTGCAATCCTAAGAATAGTGGGGCTGCTATTACACGAAACAATGCTCTCCGTAGGGCACAGGGCAAATGGATTGCGTTTCTGGATTCGGATGACTTGTGGCTGCCGGAGAAGCTAGAGAAGCAGGTGGCGTTCATGGTGGAGAATGGATATCATTTCTCTTATACCGAGTACGTGGAGATGGATGAGAAGGGCAAGGAGACAGGTGTTCTTATTAGTGGGCCAAAGTATGTGAGCCGTAGGGGGATGTATAACTTCTGTTGGCTGGGATGTCTGACAGTGATGTATGATCGTGAGCATGTGGGACTGATACAGATTGCAGATATCAAGAAGAATAATGATTATGCTATGTGGCTGAAGGTGTGCCATAAGGCGGATTGCTACTTGCTGGCAGAGCCGCTGGCAAGGTATCGCAGAGGCCGTGCTGGTAGCATCTCTACTCATGGGTATGCCACTCTAATGAAGTGGCATTACAAGTTATTCCATGAAGCGAATGGTAATAATGCTTTGCATGCACTATGGCTGACTGCATGGAATATGGTATTTGGAGTGTATAAGAAATTGAAATATGTAAAGAAATATACTGTATGATACTCAAATGGATTTTCGATAGAGTGGCAGCCCTGTGTGGGTTGCTATTGATTTGGTTGGTGTGTTACTAATAAAAAGTCAAGTTTATTACGTAAAAAACTTGACTTTTGTTTATCTTTGCACCCAAAATACATGATGTGTTATGGTAGTAGCAAGTGAGATACGTAATAAAATAGATTCCTTTCAGACTGGGTATGTTTTTACTATGTCTGATTTCGCTTTGGAACCAACCAATGAAATGGCACTTTCAAAGTTGTTGAGCCGTATGGCTGCATCGGGTGAAATTGTAAGAGTATCGAAGGGAAAGTATTATAAACCAAAGAAAACGCTCTTTGGAGTGATGAAGCCTGCATATGAAGAACTCGTTAAGGATTTGTTGGTGAAGGGGGGCGTGCTGGTAGGTTATCTTACAGGTGCTGCTGCATTCAGTTCGATGGGGCTTAGTACTCAGATTTCTTCTAATATTCTTATTGGTAGTAACAAGTATAGGCGTCCTATTGAGAGAGGTGGCTATAAGGTGTCGTTCCTGTTGCAATCTAATCCTATAACTCAGGATAATGTGGCCTTATTGCAAATTCTTGATGCGATTAAGATGATTCGGGAGGTTCCGGGTACTACTCCTACAGATGCTTGTAAGATTCTTATTGATTTAGTAAAGGCACTGGATGTGGACAGAACGGCAGAACTGGAACGTTTGTCGTTGAAATATACCAGTTATGTGAGAGCTATTGTGGGGGCTATATTGGAATATCTCGGGCGACCAACAGATGTGGTTCGTCGTTCGATCAATGGTGTGAGCAGTTATAAGATTCCTATTGCTGAATCTGTTTTGCCGACTAAAAATAATTGGAGGATTTATGAACCTGCACGAAAATAAGGAGTTGTTTGCTGATGCTATTCTTGCTGCATCGCAAGCGAAAGAGGATGGTGGCCTGGGGGTAAAGCAGGTCTTTATAGAGAAGGATTATTGGATTTCTCGTTCATTGAAATTGTTGTCTGAGAGTTCTGATGCAGAACTGGCAGTGTTCAAGGGTGGAACTTCTCTGTCCAAGGCCTATGGCTTGGGGTCAAGATTTTCGGAGGATATAGATATTGCTATCACTACTGATAAACAGAGGACGGACAATCAGACCAAGTCGCTTGTTTCCAGGATTTCGCATATTATGGCAGATGGTCTCGATGAGGTGGAGATGCCGGATACCAGAAAATTCTCTAAGTATAGGAAGGTATATTATGCTTATCCGATGTTGCAGTCTTCTACGGCTTTGAGTTCCATTAAGCCGGGATTGATTCAGTTGGAGGTCGTGTCTTTTGCCAATCCTTATCCTTTCCGAAAAGTGAGGATGGGGAGTATGTTGACTGATTTCTTGTTGCAGTCAGGCAGATTTGACTTGGTGTATGAGTACGGCATGGATGCTTTCGAGGTAAATGTGCTCGACCTGAAAAGAACAGCTACCGAGAAGTTAGTATCCTTGTTACGTCATTCTCTGGCAGATGATTATATTCCGGAACTTAGGGCAAAGATTCGTCATTTCTATGATTTGCATTTTCTTTGGCAGGATGAGGATTGTAAGGAATATCTTCTTAGTAAAGATTTCAGAGAAGACTTTCAGAAATTGTTTGTTGAGGATCAGATACGGCTCAAGGAATCTAATGGGTGGCAGGATAGAACAATTGCGGAGTCGCCTTTGATTACAAATACAAATGTTGTTTGGGAAGAGCTGAAATCTGTTTATGAGCAGGAACTGCCAGATCTGGCATATAGGGCTATTCCTGAATCGGCTGTTATAATCAAGAGTTTTCAAGAGTTGATAAGAGTAATTTGAAGATACTTAGATGATAATTTAGAATCATATTTAGTGAAAATATGAAATCCTCAAAACCAATATATTACATAAAGGAAAAATTTCTTAGAGGTGGACTATCAAGATTGTCTATAGCTCAGACTCTCAACCAGTTTAAGAAAGATTTATCTTATCACGAATTAATGGTTTCTTTACCGGAAATCATTAAAATTAATCCTAGATTCAAATATTTTGTTTGGGGTAATTTATTCCCCAAAGATTATAATGAATTAGGAGTTGGTAACAATTACTATTTTAGATCACATGGTGCTTTTTATGAATTAAATTGGATTTTGATTCAAGTAGCCAAACACAGAAGAGAACTTAAAGCAATTCTTAATGGCCGGGACAATATTTATAACTTTATAACTTTAGGAGAATATGATAAGGCAAAATATGAACTTAGGGAAATAGAAAAACTATATGGAGTGTCGGTATGGTCTTCTGAAATGCATTTACTTTGTAATAGTTTATCGGATAATGAGGAATCGTCCTTTGAACTTCTCGAAAAAATTAATAGTGCGTCAGATACCATTGAAGAAAAAGGGAAAAATGGTTACGTCCCTTTGTTGACTCACTTTTTATTCAAACGCTCCTCTTCTCAATCTGCTTCAAATTACGAAAATGAATTAAAGGCCATTAACAAACGGAATAGAAACGATTTTCAAGTTGATAGATTTAAGTACTATCAGTTTCGGCTCAATTATTATGCTGCTAATGAACATTCACAACTTGATAGTTTGCTTATATATGAAACAGCGAATGCGTTAATTGATAAATACTTATCTGTTCTTAATATACTTAAATGGCTATTTGAAAATTCAGAACCAGAGAAAATTTTGGCAATAGAATGTGCGTATAAGTTATATTCTTATGTTGGAGATAGTCAATTATTGCCTTTTATAGCTTATCATACTTCAGAGGATTTACCTGAATCATATTATGATGTAGAATATATTCGTATTTTAGATTCTTACTATACATCTGATTATCAGAAAACAATAGAATTTTGCAAAAAATATATACGTAAGAATCCTAATCACTTTGATTGCATAAGAATTTATGTTCAATCTATGATTTTTCTGGGTTCAGGTTTTTCCCCATTAACAGGTTCTCCAGATTGTGTTGTTAATTATATAGCAAGGTTAGTTTTCTCTGCATTGACAGATTCAGATAATACATCCTCTTTAGCAGACTTGTATGATTATAATAAACGTATATATGGTCTTCCAATAGCGTCTGGTATTCATGAATTTATCTCCGAACAAAGAAAGCATAAAACTAGCAACTGCCAAAGATCTTTATCTCTTGTTTTTTTTGATCCTTTATTTGCTAGTATATGGTCTGATTTTGAAAAAGATAAATCTATTTCTTATTTATGCGAAGCAAAGAATCATGGAATACAGAGCGTTTCCATAGATTACTATATCAATTTGTACAATAATAATATTGGAGAAAATTCTCAGGGTGTTGCATCTTATATCGTTACACGGGATTTGGCCAAGATTCATTATATAAACAAAGAATACGAAGAGTGTATAGATAAGTGTAATTCTCTATACCTAACGAAAGGTAATTATCTTTCCATAGGTCAGATGGCATCAGAATATACATTTAGATCATTCGTAGATAGTGGTCTAAAGATGGATGCAATAGAATTCTATGTAGACAGGTATATGCATAAAAGGGCTCTTGTGAATAGAATACAAACTAAGAACTTTATGGAGCTCTTGCGTAAAGAACGATATAGGAAGAATGTTAGGAATACAATAGATCTACAAATATTTGTTTTCTTGAATGCTTCTGAGGATGAGCAGAAGGCGCATGTACTACAAATGTTTATGAACTATCTTGATGCGACATCAATGTTTAGCTTGATAGAGGAAATTAAAGATACTATACAGCAAGATAAACAAGAAATTTTTCTTTTTTCTATAGTGGAAGGCGATGTATTGAGGCATTTACCATACATCGGTAGTACCAAACAAATGCTTGAAGAGCAGCAAGTTGTAGTCCAGTATCTTTCTTTACTTGATTCTCCAAAACGAAACTTATATGAAGAATATAACAAGCAGATTTTGGAATTGATGATTAGTTATGAAAATATCAAGAAACTGGATGAAAGTAGAATTTATGTTAATGAGACAGCAATTATAAAATATGAATTAAGTGAATGTGAGAATTTATATCGTCAGTTGTCGAATAGAAATAAGTCAACAAAGTCATTGAATAGTGTGTACATTTTACAGCCTACAGATAGTGGTGTCTTGGGGGATATAGATGTGAAAATCATGCAGACAGGATTTAAGTCTACGCGTAATGTTACTACAGATATTTCAACACAAATATTTAATATTATTAGTCAAAAATATTTATATAGTAAATTCGGTCTTAAGACATATTTGAGTACGAGGATAAGGCATGGTGTACTAGAAGGTGAGATACGTTCTGTTTTTGATTCTTTACATTTGATGCTAACGACTCAAAATAACCGGTTTACACCTATAACTTATTGGAAAATCAATTATGGACTTTCATCTGAGGAACAAGAACTTTTAATGCAAAAACTAGGGGAATTTTCGTCTTGTTTAGGCCGAATCATCGATGATTTTAAGTCTGAAGTGTTACAAATTAAAGTAAAAGATGGGGATAAAGGTATACTTGACTATGTGTTAACCGATGAATCTAAATGCTTTGCGGTTAATGCAGCTCAGTCAGCAACATCTGATTATGATGAGTTTTGCGCTCAAATGTTGTTATTTATGGCACAAGTAACAGAACAATCATTAGTGAGAATTCGTCAGTATATACATACAACTTTACAAGTAAAATTTGTTCAGATTATAGATAAGTTAGAAGCAGACGTTCAATGCCTTTCAACTTGTCATTTCTTTAAATCTCTTTCAGAAGCAATATCACAGTCAAGAGAAAATCTTCAGGGTTGCTTGGCTAAGATAGAGAAATGGTTTAACCTTCAAACAGGAGTGTATGATGATTTTAATTTAAAGAGGTTGATGGATTTAGTTTGGAGTGTAACGGAGCGTCAATACCCAAATGTTAAATATCGAATGAATGCAGATATAGAAGATGCAGATTTTGTGGTAGATGCATCTCATTATCTTGATATTGCAGACCTATTAACGATTCTATATAATAATATGTTCGGACATGGGGATCCAAAGAGTCCAAGAGTTTACAAGATATCTGCAAAAATGGGGGAAGAAAGTATAGTCCTTCATTTTGAGAACTATACAAATGAAGAAGATGAAGTTTTAAATAGTATGTTTGCTGAACTGCTAAAATCTGACAATAGATTACAACTTGAAGGTCGTAGTGGCTTAACAAAAGTAAAAAAAATTATCTTATATGACCTAAAAGGAACAGAAGAAGACTTTACAATACAAGCAGAAAATGGTATTTGTAAAGTTGAGGTAAAATTGTGGCTTTCTAATTTGAGAAAAAATAATGAATAAGATATTATTGGTGGAAGATGTACATGATAAGTCAGAAAAGATAAAAAAATGTATATCTACACATTTTATGGATGCCGTCATATTTGAGTGTACTTCATACCATTCTGCATTAAAAGAAATTTTTGAGAATTATCAAGAATACTCGTTAATTCTTCTTGATATGTCTATGTCAACATATGATCAAAATGTGGAAGAATTTGGTGGCGTTCCGGAAGCTATGGCAGGAAAAAGGATTTTAGAGGGTATGTTTTTGAGGGAGATACCTACTAAGGTCATTGTTGTAACAATGTATGATAATTTTGGAGGAGAAGGTATTAAACAACTTGATAGAGATTTTAGTGTAGATTATGCAGAAAACTACATAGGATATGTTTTTTTCTCTTTTAATAAATCTGATTGGCAAAAACAATTAATTGATAAAATGAAACAGGTGCTATGATAAATGTATTGATAGTTGACGATAAAGAGCAAAAAATTGAAAGTATTAAGAAAGTCCTTTGTGATAGATGTCAGATTAATCAGGAATCTATAAAGGAAGTTTATAGTATCTCGTCTGCAATCAAAGCTCTTGGCGAATCACAATACCATTTGATGATTTTAGATTTAGTTCTTCCTCAATTTGATAATGAAGAACCAGATGAAAAAGGTGGTTTGTCTTTGCTTAAAGATATTAATGAAAAACAGAATATTCATTTACCAGTTCAGATAATATGTCTTACTGAATATGCTGAAATTATTACAGATAATCAGCAACGGTTTGATCAACTTTTGGTAAGCAGCGTTGTTAAGCGAGAGGGAGATTCGACTTGGGTAGAAAGCCTTGCGGAAAACGTTAATAGAACCATAAAAATTAACGAGAAGTTAAAAGAATATTATTCTAATAGACATAAATATGATGTTGGAGTCATATGTGCATTGTCTGAAGAATTTGAGCAGATGCTTATTGCATTTGGTGAAGATAAATGGAGCTCTGTTCAGTATGAAGATTTACCTTATCAATTTAAAGTATGCTTTATTAACACAGCGTCAATGAAGACATTACGTGTTATAGCGGCATGTGCTGGAGGAGCAGGTTTAATGCCAACATCCATACTTTCTACGATTATGTATAAGGTGTTTAAGGTTGAGCAATTATATATGACAGGATATACAGGGGGATTTAGTGGAACAGATTTAGAATTAGGTGATATAATAGTTTCAAGAGCTGTACAAAATTATCCAGTAGGAAAGGTTATAGACGGCAATGAGAGTGATATAAAATTGTTAAGAGAACTGAATCAAATTCAAGTAACCCCCCAGTTGCTCAATATGATGGAAGATTTTGCATCTAAAGAAGAAGTCATTACTACCATTAATAGTAAAATTCGTAGGCAGAATTTAGCTGTCAAAGAAAGAGATAGATATCAGGTGGTTTGTGGACCTACTGTATGTGTTCCATTTGTTTTAGCTTCTAATCAAGTCCAAACAGAACTCAAACAAGAAAATAGGAAAAACTTAGGTATAGATATGGAAGGCTTTGCCTTGTATTATTGTGCACATCAACTGTCGAAGAAAGCTTTATGGATTAAGGGGGTATCTGATATGGCAGATAAAAATAAGGATGATAAGTATCACAAAACGTGTGCTTTTGGAAGTGCAATGCTTCTTCAACAATTTTTAAAATCTAAGTTTTGATTTGAATAAAGCCTAAAAATGAAATTAATTATATGATACTCAAATGGATTTTCGATAGAGTGGCGGCTCTGTGTGGGTTGCTGCTGATATGGTGGGTGTATCCCTTGGTGGCTATCCTGATAAAGATTAAGATGCCGGGTGGGCCGGCTTTCTTCTGTCAGAAGCGTGTGGGGCGTGGGGGTAAGCTGTTCACGTGTCATAAGTTCCGTACGATGACGGTGAAGCACTCGGGTTCCACCGTGTCGGTGGCGGGTGATAGCCGCATCACGCCTTTCGGGGCAAAGCTTCGTCATTATAAGATTGATGAACTGCCTGGGCTGTGGGATGTTCTGATTGGTAATATGAGCTTTGTTGGACCTCGTCCTGATGTACCGGGGTATGCTGACCAACTGCAGGGGGATGACCGTAAGGTGCTGAAGCTTCGTCCGGGAATCACGGGACCGGCTACTCTGAAGTATCGCTTGGAGGATGAGATGATTGCTGGATTTGTTGCTGATATCAAGGCAGGACGTGATGTTGTGTTAGGGAATGCTATGTTGCCTAATAATATTGTCGAGATGACAGATCAGGAACTTGCAGTATGGTACAACGATAGTGTAATTTATCCTGATAAGGTGCGCCTGAACAAGTATTACTATGAGCATTATTCTTTCATCAAGGATCTTGAGATGATTTTTGCTACTGTACTTGGATTTAAGGTTAAGTTTGCAGGGGAGGAAATTTAAAAGTTTAGAATATAACAAAACGATATAGAATAATGTCAGACAGAAAAATGATTTACCTATGCCTTGCGCATATGAGCGAGGAGGGTGTTGAACAGAAATATGTTAAGGAGGCGTTCGATACCAATTGGGTGGTGCCGATGGGCCCGAATGTGAATGCGTTTGAGGGGGATCTGGCGCGTATGGCCAACAGTAAGGCGGACGGTAGCGAACCGTTGGACCGTAAGGTTGTTTGCCTTTCGGCTGGTACTGCTGCTGTGCACTTGGCTTTGATTGCTTGTGGTGTTCAGGCTGGAGATGAAGTGTGTGTGCAGAGCTTTACTTTCTGTGCGTCTTCTCATCCTATTACTTATTTGGGTGCGACTCCTGTTTTTATTGACAGTGAGCGTGATACTTGGAATATGGATCCGGAGCTTCTCGAGAAGGCTATTCTTGATCGTAAGGAGAAGACTGGTAAGTATCCGAAGGCGATTATTCCGGTTGCGCTTTATGGTATGCCGTATGATTGCGAGAAGATAATGGCCATTGCTGATAAGTATGGTATTCCTGTGATTGAAGATGCTGCAGAGGGTATGGGATCACGTTTTGATGGTCAGGTACTTGGTACTTTCGGTCGTTTTGGTGTGCTTTCATTCAATGGTAATAAGATGATTACTACTTCAGGTGGTGGTGCACTTATCTGTCGTTCAGCTGGGGATGCTAATCAGATTATGTGGTATGCTACTCAGGCTCGTGATGCATATCCATATTATGAGCATACTGCTATTGGTTATAATTACCGTATGAGTAATGTTTGTGCGGGTATTGGTCGTGGTCAGATGACAGTTTTGGATGATCACATTGCTCATCATAAGCATGTTCAGGAGTTGTATCGTCAGTTGATGAAGGATATTCCTGGCATTACTTTGCATGATCAGCCTGAGGGAGGTCGTTATGATTCTAACTTCTGGCTCTGTACTGCTACTATTGACCCTTCAGTAAAGATTATTGGTCAGGAGAATGCTTACAAGGAGGTTATTACTTCGGCTGTAGGTGGTGCTGCAGGAGTTATCAAGGCTGTTGATAGTGCTACTACAGAGTGCCAACCAAATGATAATGTTGAAGCTCTTCGTGTATTCATGCTTTCTAAGAAGGTTGAGGCTCGTCCTGTTTGGAAACCAATGCACAAGCAGCCTGTTTATGCTTCGGCACCTGCATATCTCAATGGTGTATCGGAGGAAATCTTCAAGGTGGGTATCTGCTTGCCAGCGGGTCCTTGTGTGACTGATGAGGATGTACACTATATTGTTGAGTGTATTAAAGAGGCGATTGTAAAGTAATTTTGTCGAGATCTAAAAGTTAAAATAATGAAAATAGCAGTAGCAGGAACAGGATATGTTGGTCTTTCTATGGCCACATTGTTGGCGCAGCATCATTCGGTGGTGGCTGTGGATGTGATTCCGGAGAAGGTTGAGAAGATCAATCGTCGTGAGAGTCCGATTCAGGATGAGTATATTGAGAAGTTTTTTGCGGAGAAGGAGTTGGATTTGGTTGCGACTCTTGATGGAGCGGCAGCGTATCGTGATGCGGAGTTTGTTGTGATTGCAGCTCCGACCAATTATGATCCGCAGAAGAATTTCTTTGATACGCATCATATTGAGGATGTGATTGATTTGGTGTTGGAGGTTAATCCGGATGCGACAATGATCATCAAGTCTACAATTCCAGTTGGATATTGTAGGTCTTTGTATGTTAAGTATGCTCGTGTGTTCAAGGAGAAAGGTTGGGATGCTTCTCGTAAGCTTAGATTGTTGTTCTCTCCTGAGTTTTTGCGTGAGAGTATGGCTTTGTATGATAATCTTTATCCTTCGCGTATCATCGTGGGGTATCCTAAGATGATTGAGGAGTTCGGTGAGGAGAATGATGCTATTCGTGCGATTGCGGGTAATCATCTTGAGGAGGCGGCACGTACGTTTGCTTCGCTTCTACAGGAGGGTGCGATAAAGGAGGATATTCCTGTGCTCTTTATGGGCTTGAAGGAAGCAGAGGCTGTTAAATTGTTTGCTAACACTTACCTTGCTCTTCGTGTGTCATATTTCAATGAGCTTGATACTTATGCGGAGATTAAGGGTCTTGATACTCAGGCTATCATCAATGGTATCGGTCTGGATCCGCGCATCGGTACTCATT
>JAEIGA010000180.1_pt1 | contig 88482 bp, 83 predicted proteins | sample 9270691 | NCBI WGS metagenome assembly JAEIGA01 (sample SAMN17057246, study PRJNA624740) | gut metagenome | biome: biome; isolation source: fecal sample | host: Bos grunniens | place: China: Xizang | collected 2019 | reverse complement strand
GTATATACATATTTCATATAAATAGATGCTAGTTCTTTTACTTCATTTTCAATAGTTTTAGGTATTGAGTTAGGGTCCATGAATGCTTCATTACAAGCAAATGAATTATAGTCATTACCTGTTTTAAATTGTCCTCTAAATTCTGGAGGAATTAAAGTTTCCCAATCATCTCTTTTAGCATCTTTTTTACTAAGTACTGGATATACATTAGTTTTTTCCATAATTAATTTATTTAATGTAAGTACATAACTATGGTCTCTAGTAAACTCCTCTAATCTATTTCTATAATAGATTCTTGTAAGTTCATTTTCTGAAAGATTTGTTAAATAATTCCACAATGGTTCTTCATATGAATCTTTCCATTCTAAAAACATATCTTTCATTTTATTATAAACTTCATAAATATTATGTTTCAAAACCCACCCATCAGTTTCAGGATCCTCTTCAATTTGTTTAACGACAGTATTCAACCAATGAATACATTCATTGAAATCTAAGAATATGTAGTTATCAGCTATAAATCCTTCAAATGTTGAATAGCATGTACTTATAACTGACTGAGCTGTAGATGTTGTAGCTCCACCACTCCACTTAGAATAGAACGCTGACGCTGGCATACCTGAAGCTCCGTAGTATGAGTTTGCATTAATCTTCTGGATTTGCTGTGAAAGATCTAAATCTTTATATTTAGGAGATGTTATATCTTCAATTTTAAACATCTCTTTCTTTAAAGCTTTACGTTTTTTAAGCATACCATCTAACATGTTAGCGACGGGATTTTCTGCTTCGTATTGATTCTTATAAAAAGTTCCATTACCTGCGACAAGTGGCTTATTATCAATAGCCCAATCCATTATCGTAAGTAATGTAGAATCTTGTGTTTGTCTTTTAAAGTTATTATCGATTACAACAGATGGATTAGAAAATCCATCTTTCATTTCATCTTTGACTAATTTTGATAAGTCATCTTCATCCCAATTGGGATTCATTTGCATCAAACTTTCTACTGCATCTTTTTGATACAGTTCTAAAAAAGAACTCTTCATAAATAAAAAATCCTTTCATTATAATTAGCATTTTGTTTTTTAGAATATTCGAAACTATAAATATAAAATGAAAGGAGATATTAACTATGTCAATTAATATTTCAAAGAAAATGCTAGAGTTGTATGATGTTTTTAAACGTGATAATAGTTTAGGTGAATTTTCTGATGGGTATCATACTTTTAATGAATTATATCATCATAGAGCTTTATTATTTGCTACTATTTGTAAGGTATTTAAAGATAAAGCATGGAAATCAAAACTTCATGATACTGGTGATATGTATGATGGTATGTTTATTGTAGGTATTGAAACACCAGAAGGTCAAGCTACATATCATTATGATATTGATCCTTATTGGGATAAATTTGATGTTAAAGAACTTGATAAAGCACCTAAATATGATGGTCATACACCTGAAGAAGCATTAAAAAGAATTTATAAACTAGTTGATTAATGTCAACTAGTTTATTTTTTGTATTAATATATTATTTTAATATGAAAGAAGGTGAAATTCATGGTAGATCATCCATTTTATTATGATAAATTACATTCATTAGATATATTAGCATTATCACAAGAACCAGATTTTGATACTTATACTGAAAATAAAATTCACCTATTTGATGATGATTCATTTGATCCTGTAAAAGAATATACCGAACAACCTGGTGGTGATCCAACAAAGATAGAACTACTACTAGATATAACAAGTTTTGAACACCATTCAAATAGTTACTTTTTATTTGAAGATTTATTTTTAAAATTTCCAAGTGAATATCATACTATTCTAAAATCTATAATATCTTTAATAGCTTTTACAGCTATTAGATTTAGTGAAACTGATTCTTTTGATATGAAGGAATATGTAGAAAATTTTGAATTAACAAAAAGTGAAATTCTATCATATTTTAATAGGTATTCATATACAATAGATAATTTTACTTATGCTGATTGGCATATTGGTATGTTATTATCAGATACAAATATTCATTGGTTTGAAGATATTTTAGAAAAGGATGATTTTGTAATTGGATTTGAAGTTCTATTCAATAGAAAATTTACAGAAAAAGAATTTTATAGTTATAGAAGTTATATAATAGATTGGTTATATAATGAACTAGCAATATTTGTTCCAACTAATTTATTATATGATGATTATGAAACTGATATCATTTATGAATGGACATATGGTTAGGGGGTGTTAATATGGATGGTGTTGATAATTTAACATGTGAAATGGCAACAGGAGATTTTTACTATGATGGATTTAATAATATACTTGAATTAAGAGATAATAAAACATTTGATACTTGCTATGGTGTATATATTTTAGATCCTAATGTAAAAATATCATCATACGATAATTATTCGTGTGATATAATAAATCCTAATAAAAATGTAATAATACATTTAAAGCGAAAACTAAAGATAACGTTACCAAAACTAGAATTAGATAGAGTTAAGTTATTTTATGCATACCTTGTAATAAATCATATAACAGATGAAGAGGCTAAATCAGTTTTAAAAAGAAGTAAAAGTACCGATTATATTAGGATAATAAATTATATTTTCAATAATCTGATATTCGAAGAAAATGAATTAAATCTAGTATTAATATATTTCTTAGAAAATTTAGAATCTCCATATTGTAGTAGTCCAGAAGATTATAATACTATACAACGAGTTTTACGATTACTAAATATGGAATGGTGTCAATATCAATTAGCTGCATATGATATTATTTATCCAGATGATTTGTTTGTTTCATTTATGATATTTGATGGTTATTCTGAAAGATTATTTGGTACTGGTATTGAATATGATACAATTGTAGGTCCAACATATGATAATCAATTTGATTTAATCAATAGACTTACTATATACGGGTATAATACATGTCAAACATCTTATGATGAATAGATAATCTGTATAATTATAATAAGAAGGATTTTTATGTATCCTTCTTATTTTTTGTATGTTTTTCTTGCACATTTATATAAAATATAAATAAAAAAGAAAGGCGGTTTGTATCATGTTACAATTTAACGGTATACAAAATTCGTCAGATCTTGCATCATATAATGCTGAAGAACAGGTTGAAACAACAACCAAGATATCAAAAAAAGATGACTTGGCATCAAGTATAGTACATAAATTTTTAGAAAGCATTCTTGCAGATACATTGACGAATGAAGAACCAATGAGTTTCTACGAATATGAAGTAGATGATTCCGTAGATTTAAAACAACTACAATACACAGTCGACACAATAATTTATTCAATTTTCAATAAAAATCTTTTTGCATTACCTGATGTATTTTACAGTCCAGCTAATGATTCAAAACCAATTAGCAGAATAGTAATTCATTCACCTAATACAATAAAATCTATTATGAGATCAGATGAAAGATTAGAACGTGAGGTATCAGAATTTTTAAATTCAAATCTATCAGTTCTTAAATCCGGACATCCTATTATTTTTACAGGGTTTGAACATGCTGTTGGTACACTTCCTTATGCATATGCTGAAAGTAGAAGTAATTCAATTGTTAATAATTTGGATTATAAAGGTTATAATACACATTGGGATACAACGACTATGTATTTAACTATATCCGTTAAATAATTATAGATTTATATACTAAGAAAACATTACTCTAAATATTCTAAAAGAAAGGAATATAAAATTATGGGAATTATTAATTCTGGATTACAATCCATAGCAGAAGAACGAGCAAGAGCTATTGGTAAAATAGAGAGAATTAGTTCAGAGGTTACAGAATCTGTTGCAGATGAATTAGTGACATCAGCAACTTCTGGATTAATGATGGAATCTGTAGAGGGAGAATTAACTAATGAAGAACTTGAAGAACTTCTTAGAGAACTTCCTGATGATGCAGAACTCGAAAAAGAGGAAATAGCAAGAATCCTTGCTTGTGATGATGAAGATATTGACATTGACGACATTGTTGGTGTCGTAACAAATGCCGAATAAGGAGGAAACTTTAAAATGGGAACAGTTCTAAATAATAATTTTAGAAGATGTGATGTACTTACAAATGGACCATTAGCAGAATTGAATTTTGTAGTTGGACCAGTTTACAATTGTAAGTTGACAACACCACAGATTATAAAATTAGTTAAGAATGGAAAAATCGTAAAAGAGATTAATCCATCAAACCCAAATGAAAAGGTTCAACTGACAGTTTTAACATGTCAAAAATCACCATTTAATAATGGAGAGATTAAAACTCCTGTAAACAATCAGGTTGAAAAAGTAGTTGAACCTGAAAAGCAACAGGTCGTTAGTGAACCTAACAAAACAATTCTTGTTGAAAAAGAAGATGAACCTTCTATTGATGGACAAGAAGAAAAACTTGACGAATTCCAATTATTCTTAAGAGATGCAGGTTTAACTGCAGAAGAATATAGAAAACTTCCTAAAGCAGAAAGAAGAAGACTTCGTGAAGAAATATCAAGTAAAAAACATGCCGAGCAGGAACAGAAAGTTAGCGAACAAATCGCAGAAACTGTAACAACTGAAACACAGGAAGAAACACCAGTTACTACACCTGATAATCAAATTGTCAATGAAGAATCAGTTGTTGAAACAGTAAATACAGAAGAAGCTGTAATCACTGCAGACATGTAAAAAAAAAATAAACCTTACTGATTTTATTCAGTAAGGTTTATTTATTTTCTATTCTATAATAACGGAGGTTGATTCTTCGATTGAGTAAACCTCTTCTTCATCCTCCCTTCTAACAATAATCATCTTTTGAATTCTTAAGTTTTTCATAATCTAGTACCTCTCTTTTCTTTTATTCATATTTATAATATATTCATAAATTTTCTCTGTTTTACATTTAATATATTACTTTACAAAATATTAATCTTAAAAAATTTTATTTAATAAGGAGGAAATTATCATGGCAATTTCACGCTATGAAAGCAATTTCATGAACTATGTTTTTGATATTATGCAAAATGGATTTTATCAGAAAAATGAAAGAACTGGAGTTGCTACAAAAAGAAGATCACATATGATCTTAGCAGTAGATTGTGACAAGGAATGTCCAATTTTGAAATCAAAGAAAACATTTTGGAAATCATCTGTTGAGGAAGCATTCTGGATTTTCAGAGATGGATCAAATAATATCCATGATCTTAGACCACACATCTGGGATGATTGGGCAGATGAAAATGGTATCGTTGCAAAAACATATGGATACCAAATTAAAGAGTATGATCAGGTTAATCGTGTGTTAAATGACTTAGCACGTGATTCATCAACAAGACGAGGTGTTATTGATTTATGGAATAACGCAGATTTACAAGAAATGGCTATTACCCCATGTGTGTATACATCAGTTTGGGATATTGTAGACGGTCAGTTGAATGTACTTGTAACAAGTCGTTCATGTGATTTGTTAGTTGGTGGAGTATTTAATGTATTCCAATACACAGTTCTTAACAAATTATTTGCTCGTCATCTTGGTGTAAAACCAGGAGTCTTAACATTTGTTGCTGCAGATGCACATATCTATGAAAATCAATTTGATGGTTGTGACCAGATGTTAAAACAATATCAGGTACTTCTTGCAATCGGTATTATTAGAGATGAGTTAGGACGAGTTCCTACAAATGAAGAATTTATTAATATCGTAAATGAAAGATCTGCTGTAGAATTATCAGATGAAGAAAAACAAAATCCAATGAATGTAATTAGCAATGCAAGATTCAAATCAATCAAAGGTATTATTGATACGACATTAGAAACAAATCCTGAATTTAATTTTGTAGATGTTTATGAATGTGAACCATCAATCAGAATTGATGAAGGAAATACAGATTTCTTCAAAACTGTTATTGAAGATATTCATGTTGATAATTACAGTAGTATGCCAAAAGTTGATTTTCCGGTAGCAGTATAAAATAAATGGAGATGTAGATTTTTCTACATCTCCATATTTTTATTTCCACCTTCCTATTGCTAATAAACTAACAGCTAGTATAACAGATTCAGTACCATCTCCACCCATTGAATTCCAGCTACCAAAATATCTTAATTCTATTATATTAGAATGGTGAGTACAATCAGCTTGAACTAGGTCTGAATAATGCCAATCACAACTAGCACTAACTACAGGGCGTGTAAAAAATATTATAGGCATTTCTATTCTCTTACTAACTACAAACATATCAGCCCAAGCATTTACTCTATTAGATGTATCAAATTGAATATCAGATCTTGAATAGCAGTATGCAAGACCATTTTCATATTTAACATATCCCCACTCACCATTTGAACCTTGTTCTTGATACTCTACAATTCGATTGCAGTTTTGTTAAGTAAGATTTCTGTAATCAGAGGAAATTATCGAAAACTAGAGAAATTTAACTTAACAAAATTGGTTCACACCAATGATAATTTCTATCCAAAAACAATTTACTAATTAAGTAAATGGGAGGATATAAATCATGAATATGTCTTCATTAATATCAAGAATAAAAACTGAACTAGGTCTGTATTCTATAGCATTGCCTCTTGACAATGTGGATTCTACTATTGCGGAGGTTATAATTAGTACAACGCTTAGAACATATTCTCAATATTTTCCTCAATATGAAACAATAAGAAAATCTAGTGCTGAAATAGAAAGATTATATAGAAATTTAGAGTATTGTGATATGACTCTTGAAGTACCTGATGGTAGTGAAATAGTATTTGTTGCTGATATTTATCCTGATGCAACAGATGTAAGTGGTATTGGATATTATGGTGCTGGTATGCCTATATACTCACCAAATATGATTACTGATTTATTAACTGCTAATGTAGGTGCTAATTTAACAAATATGATGTTTCCTAAATTGACATGGAATTTTCAATATCCTAATAAACTTAGGGTATATCATTTATATGGTGGAAATATATTTATCAAGTGTGCTAAATTACATGATAAATCACTAACATCAATTCCTTTTTCACAAGAAGAAACATTTACAAATATTGCTATTTTAGATGTTAAAAAAGCAATGTATAATATAATCAAGCACTACAATGAACTTGAAACTGCTCATGGAAGAATTAATTTAAAAATTGATGATTGGGCAGATTCATATAATGAGAGAAAAGAATTACTTAGAGAATGGGATGATACATTCCACTTAGAGCAGAAGTCAATTTATTTTGCGTAAAATATAATCCATTGGAATTTTTATTCCAATGGATTATTTATTTCATTAATATAATGATTTAATTTTTGCTTTATAGCTTCCTTATCTATAATTAATTTACCAAAGAATGCATATAATATATTTTCACCATTTTCATCTTTTCCAGGTATTTTAAACAAAACTGTATTGTCTTTAAAATATGCTTGAATAAATAGTAATAATATTGAAAAGTCTATAGGTTTTCTATTTAAGTTAAATATTTTCTTACATTCTTCGTTATTCATTTCATTTACAAATAAACCTATAATAATAAAATCTAAATACGATATATCAAATACAGGTCTAATACTTCTAGCTCCATCTACAGAATTAATTTTAGATTCATCCATATAACTATGAGTAAAATTTTCTTCTCTCATTATGAATTCTCTCTGATGTTCAACTAAAGGTACTATTCTTTTTCGTAAAACATATTCAATTAACGGTACATATCTATCATCATTATAATTCATAATTATAATTCCTTCTTTCTAATATTTAAATTAACTAATAGTTAAAATATTAATTAAGTAATAAAAGGAGATTAAAAATGGCTTTTAATATTTTCAAAAAGAGAAATGGTAAAATGGAAATAGTTGCTGAAAATGTAGAACTTGAAGATTTAAATTTTAAAGAACCAGAAGAATTAAATACAGAAATGATTCTTACATTAGAAGAATTTACATTATCAATGTATGCAAGACAAATGGCTGTAGTTGATCTATTAATAAAGAAAGGGATTTTAACATCTGATGAAATAATAGAAAATACCAAAAACATAAAAAATAATGAGCCATTCAAATCTATGTTTGATGATTTTTTGGCTAAAAAAGAAACTCTATTAGAAAAATTGGAGGAATAATAATTATGTCATATGATTCAACACAAGATGTATTAGTACATAAGAAAAATGTATGCAGAGTAGTAGATACTCTTATTGATGATTTAGAAGTTAGAAAAGTACAACATGATGCTAGTAAATTTGAATATCCTGAAAAGCAAGGGTATGATGAATATATTCCTAAATTAAAAGAGACACCATATGGTTCTCCTGAATACAAAAAAGTTAGAGAAGAGATGATGAATGGGTGTTTGAAACATCATTTTGAATGTAATAGACATCATCCAGAACATTTTGAAAATGGGATCGAAGACTATACTTTAGTTGATTTAATGGAATATTTTTCTGATACATATGCAGCATCAATGACATCTGATACCGGATATGAAAAAGGATTAAAATTTAATGCTAAGAAGCATAATTTACCAGATGTTTTAGTAAAAATTTTCTTAAATACTGTAAGGGAGTATTTTGAATAGAATAAAGATACGAGTACAAAAGTACTCGTATCTTTATTATTGTTTTGATATAAAAATATAGTGCAGGAACCAATTTTGTTAAGTTAACTTTCTCTATCTTTCGATAAATCTCTTTGATTACAGGAATCTTACTTAACAAAATTCTATCAATTATTATTCATCTGAATTAACAGGGAAATATTTCAATATAACTAGATCAGTATATGGTAATAAATTAGTTCAATTATACTCAAGTGGTCTATTAAAACTTGATATAGAACAAAATGAAGAAATTGAAGTATTTAAATTTTCAGCAGCACCAAGTTTTACCATAATTCAAGAATGTTATAGTGTGGTTGATAACGTTAGATTTAAAATAAAAATAGATGAATCTGGTACTGTATGTATAATAGCAATAGATAGGTTATTTGCTATGTGTGATTTAGGTTTTAATATATTTTATTTAACCGTATAAAAATATTAACTACAATATTTTAATTATATAGAAATGAGGTATAACTTAATGAGTGCATATAACGTATTATTTGAAGAGGTTATGGAATATAACTTTAATAAAATAGAAGACGAATTTTTTACTGAAAGTTTGAGTGAAAGTTTAAATACTAATCCTCTCGGTAAATTTAGGCAACTTATAACCGATATTAGAGAAAATAAACCTACAAAATATTCAGATAATAAAGAAGTTGAAGAGTTTGTAGATAAGAACTATAATGATATTATGGAAGCATCTAAAATATTGGAAAAAGAGCCTGATAAATTAAAGCAATCCGAAATTAATATGTTAATTAGAGTAACTATGGAATTTCTTGCTATGATTGCTGGTGTTGCTCTAGGTTCAAAATTAATCGTTTTTGCATCATATATAATTTTTATAGTAGATGGATTGCTTTCTCCTATAATTTTATATATAAGAGGAAAAAATGATACTGATACATACAATAAACTTTTACAAATTAAAAAATCTCTTGAAAAAGTTAGTAATAAAAAACTTTCAAAAAGTGCAAAGAAAAAAATTGATATGATGATTGATAAAATCGATGATGTTGATATTACTCTTGCAGGAAGACAGAGAAGTGTAAAAGAGTCTACAAATGATAAACTTGATGAGATTAAACTTTTAGTTTATGAATCTTGTTACCAAGGAGATATCACAATAGAAGAGAAGGATATCTTATTAAGTTTCGTATCTGAATCATGTAAATCAATTAGTGAAATTGAAAAAATTTATTCTTGTGAATTAGATGATGATATAAAGGAAGTTTTAAATACAAAATACGAATCTAAAAAATTTAAGACATTAAGAAGAGTAAGTATTAATGAAATAAAAGATTCTGAAAAAGATTTAGGTATTGATTTTATATCAAATAAAATCATTCCTATATTTGATGTTGGTGATAACGATTTTATTATTTATGAAATATCATCAAAATCATTTGCATTATTCAATATCACTGATTCTACCACATTTAAAAAACGAAAAAACATAAAAGATATTTTATAAAAAATATGAGATACGTAAATATTTACGTATCTCATATTTATTTTATCCCATAAAATTTAATAATAAAATCTCTTTAAGTATCACTTATTTCTTAATAAGAGTTTACATTATTAAATTTATAAATATTTTATTGAAATAGATATATTAAAGTGCCTATTAAACTAACATGTGTTCCAGAATAATCAGGAATACTTACTGATAAATTTTTTGATGTTTTATAAAGATATATATGTCCATTTAAACCAGTAACAAAACTACCTACATGCATAGGTATTACAGAATATGCAAATTCATTTATAGGCAATTTATCACCTAAACCAATATCATCCATATTTAAAATTACAGTTTTTCCTTGTGGAGGGTAATGAAAAGTAATACTAATAAAAATTTCTATCATATTTCCAAGTTGTGTTATTTTATAATTGCCATTTGAAATAGTTTCATTATTTTCATTAGTTATACCACTATTAGCCAACTCTATAATAGAGTGGTTGCAGTTTTGTTAAGTAAGATTTATGTAATCAAAGGGAATCTTCGAGAACTAGAAAAATTTAACTTAACAAAATTGGTTCCCAACTCATCTATTTCCATATTCCTATCGTATGGTAATATATAGTAGCACCAACATCTGGAATATTCACAGCAGATACAAGATATATATCTTGTGTTTGTTCATGGTAAAATCCTCCACCTCCCAATGTTAATAGGTTCGGGTGATTTGACCATGCAATTTCGAAAAATACATTTTTAAATGTTACGGGTACCCATGTATTAGATTGATATCCGTATGCAATACCACCAATTCTAGCAGATGAATACAAAGATCCCCATGATGACGATACAGGAATACCACTAACTGTTTGCCAAGCAGATATCATCATTAATCCATTAGAATATTTATATATAAAACAACCCCAAGGTATACCTAAAGGATTATTACTATCAACAGAATAATGATATACCTGACATGTTATCTGATTGCAGTTTTGTTAAGTAAGATTTCTGTAATTCAAGATAATTCTTGAAAGATAGAGAAATTTAACTTAACAAAATTGGTTCCCCATCACACACCTTATTTTTCATTTTTAAAATCCTATTACTAAATAACTGATTTTATATATACTATCACTTGAAAGTGTTCCATTGAAATTCCATCCTTTAATATTAACTCTAGTTCTTTCTATAGTACCAACACCTACATTTATAATTGTATCAGTATATTCATTTCCTGCATTTTTTGTAACAGTAACAGAAGGTTCTTGTGTGTAACTGACAGGATATATTAAATATCCTTGAAGTATATAATCTGATATTGAGGTAATATAAATATATCCAAAACATATTTTAAGACCATTTTCAAATATTAAATATCCTGATGTTCCATCTTCAAGTTGATTTCTGTATTCTATAATTCGATTGCAGTTTTGTTAAGTAAGATTTCTGTAATCTAATGAATTTCTCGAAAGATAGAGAAAGTTAACTTAACAAAATTGGTTCCCACCCACAAAAAATTATATGATTTTGACAAAATATACTCAGTAGGACGTGAGATTTCCTACTGAGTATAAAATAGATGACAATAAACATTTGTACACATCACCCTTAATTATTTGTTTCATACCTATGTAAATTAACCTAGAAAACAATAGTTTAAGGCAGAAAGATACAGAAAGAAGGTGAATTAGCCTTGGATTATGCCGTAGTTAAAACAAGACGTTCATCATTAAAAGTATATACAACATCAAATTCTTCAGATAAAAATTACATTGGTTCATTACCAACTGGTTCTAAAGTTGAAGTGTTAGATTATCGTGTTGTAAACAATGTCGAATGGGTAAATGTTAAAAATAGTAATATATCTGGATGGGTAATTCTTAAACACCCATCTGTTTCATATGCATTTTTAGAGATGGAGGGTATATCTTTAATGGCTATGAATACTGATACTGTATATAATAGTGCTATTACAAGACAGACAAATAAAAGCACAGTATCAACATCCATAGTTCAAGATAATAGTGGTTCTAAAACAAAGACATCTGGTAAAGTTGTTGAGAATATAGAAAGTGGTAAAAAAGTTAGTACTTATAAAGTATCACACCCATCACTTTCTACTATTGATAACTTTAATTTTAGTGGAACTAAAGTTACTAATCCTAAACAGATTAATTCTGAAGTATCTGAATCACCAAATAAAGTTCAAAATAGTAAGGGATTTCCTGCTGCAGAATTTGATCCTTCTACTAATAGGTATAAATATAATTATGAAACTGATTATGCAGATAATTCTTTTATAAGAGCAGTTAATGATTTGAAAGAGAGTATTAATTTACATGAAGAAAGTAGTATTCAGTTGTATGAAAGATATGCTAAATACTATAACAGATTTAAAGTTGCTACTCCAGATGATATGTTAACAAGAACATTTGCACATGTGTTCTTTACAAGACCTGATTGCAATGTAATATATTCAACAGGTTCTAATAATTTGACATTAGTAGATCAAGTAAAAACTATACCTGATTATGTATATGAGTTTAAAAATAACCCAAGTACGTTACTTCAGTTATCACAATCTGTAGGATTGAATCATCAATTTATGATGTTACCTTCAAATAGGGTAACAAGTTTCGAATGTAGAGATAGATCTATCAAATATGATACATACGGAAAGACATTACATGGTAATAGTATTGCATATGGTAGACACATTGATGATTCTTTAGCTGCTGGTGAATTAAGTATATCATTTAATGATGATAGAGATCTGCATTTATTCAGAATGCATCAATTCTGGGTAGAGTATATTTCAGCTGTAAATAAAGGTGAACTCAGACCTAAAGATAATCACCTTATAAATAAAGTACTTGACTATGCATGTTCTGCATATTATATCGTTTGTGCAGAAAATGGTGAGGATATTATTTATTGGTCGAAACTATATGGAGTATTCCCTACAAATATTCCAGATTCTATTATGACATTTGCAAAGTCACAATATATTACAAACCCAGAAATAAGTATAAACTACCAGTATTCTTTTAAAAAAGATTGGAATACTGAAATTATAACAGAATTTAACTTAAATTCTAGTGGTAGTAAAAACTACCTTGAAACATATAACCCTAAAATATTATCAACAGGTAATACATGGGTAGGAGCTCCATTTATTGAAATGGTTCCAGATAAACTTGGACGTACAGTTTACAAGTTAAGATTTAGAGAAAAATAAAAAGAATTGAGGTGAGTCTAAAGTTGGCAAATACAACTAGAAATTATAGAGATAATTTCGATTTTAAAACCTTGACAACAGATGTCCTCATACCTAAGTATTTCCCAGATCAGGACATTTCTACAAGAACTTCTGGTCTTATCGGATTTACTACAGAACAGTTATCAACTATTTCAGAAGATACGTTCTATGCAACATCTACGTTATTGAAAGAATTTTTTATACAAAAAGCTTCATTACCAGAATCAATTTATGCATATGCTTCATTATTTCAATTAAGTAATGTGATTGGTTCTGCAGCTCAATGTAGATTTTTGTTAGTTTTAGATGAAAAAGAATTAAGTAAAGTTTTTGATGAAGCAAATATGTATGCTACACAAGTAACTCAAAATGTTATTTACTTAAGCAAAAATACTACTATTTATGTAGAAGAAATACCATTCGTATTAGATTATGATATTGAAATAACTAGAAAGAAAACAAAACTTGCTGCTACTGAATATGTATATGCAGCTAAATATGTAGTTACAGAATTTAATAACTCTATATCAAACATTACAAATCCTTATATAAAAATAAGAAGAACTGTAGATGGATATTTTGCTATGGAAGTTATAGCACATCAATGTGTAAGAGAAGAAACTATAGAAAATCTTATAGATAATTCAACCATAAATTATCCAATCATTGATGTTAAATTTGATGGAATTTTAGCTGGTTTTGATGCTTTTTATAAAGCACCTGGTGATACTGAATATACACAGTTATTACTTAGAGTTGAAAACTCTTTACCAGAAAAAGACCCATTCTGTTTCTATAAAATAATTGATGAAAATATTTTGAGATTATCATTTAGTTTAAATGACTCATATTTTCAACCAGAATTTAATTCTGAAATCAAAATAGTAACCTATACAACTTTAGGTAAGGATGGTAATTTTGATACTTATACAGGAAAAGAAGTTTCAATAGTTAAAGATACTGAAGAGTATACATATAATGAAACTTTTATAATTGGTGCTTTAGTTACATCAGGTTCAGAAAAAGGTTCTGATAATATAAGTTTAGAAGACCTTCGAAGATTAACTGCAACACAGTTTAGAACAGCAAATGTATTAAGTACTGATGAAGATCTTGAAGAATACTTTAATTCTTATAAAGACAAAAATGAAAACAGAATTAAATTTATCAAAAGAAGGGATGATTTAGCATCTCGTTTGTATACAGGTTTTATGGTATGTAAAAATGAAGATTATGTATATCCTACAAATACATTAGATATTACTATGAATTATAAATCATGGAATAATCCTGATGGTGGTTATACATACACTCAAGATCCAGGATACCTTTATACATATGAAACCGAAAATGGTTATAATAATAGAGTAGTTCCTTTATTTAAATTAGGTTTTAAAGAAGACAAACTATTCAGAAATTTCCAAGGACAAAATGTATACCAAAATATCATGAAAGATTATTATAAGTGGTTACATGGTGTCAATTCATCAGTTAATCCAAATTATTCGAGTAATGAAGAAAATTGGGAATCATTATATATTTCATCAAAAAATGAAAAAGAAACTTTGGAATATTATGTTGAAAATGTAATTTATACATGCCCTCATTGTGGTTTCCAATCACATAGAACCTTCAAAGACCCAGATTCTGGACAAGAATTATGTTATTGCTGTCATAATGAAGGTATTAAAACTGGATATAATATGGCAGATACAGTTCTTACAGTATTTGATGTTGAAGAAATTGAAAGTCGTATTACAAAGGATATGTTTGTTTATGCAAACCCATTCCTTATGAGTATAACAAAACATCCAGGACTTGTAAATTACTACCTTACAATTATTAATCAAACATCACTTTTAGATTTCCTTCAATATAATATTGATGTACCAAATCAATTTATTATTAATCAAGCTACTTTTGAAAGAGCTTTATCTAAAGATAAAGAATATTCTGTAAAAGTAAGATTAATGTCATCAATGCAATGGAATCCTGAGTTATTAATCCCAGGAATTTCAAATGATGATTACGTTGGAAAAAGAACAAATCTTTCAAAAAACTATGTTAGAGTAATGATGATTATTGAAGATGGTGGTGTTGATTCTTGTTATATGGAAATGGTTCCAACATCATATGATAAAGATTTAGATGTTGTTACATTTGAATGTAAATTTAGAACTAATGATCATGTAACACTTGGAAATCAAATGCAAATTCAAGACTATACAAATGAAGAACTTGGATATAATCCATATCTTATGGACTATACATCTACTGAATATACAATGGATGAAAGTGAAAAATTGAAGTTATGGGTTAATGAAAGAGAATATATTGAAAACTCTTCAGAAAATACAGGTACTGAAACTGCTAGTGTAATGTCACTTCGTTCACCAGTTAAAGAAGAATCTGATAGTGAAGAAGAAATTATCGATAATTCTGGTATTCGTGGTAATTTCACTTATATCACAAATAAAACCTCTAAACTCATACCTATGACAGATGTTGAGGTTAAATTTGTAGTTCTTTATAAAGAATATGAGGTTGAGGATGATTATGTTTATACAACAAATAATTATCCATCACAACAAGCAATGTTTAGTCTTGTTAATTATAATTGGACAAATATCTATTCTACATTTTCAGATAGAGTAGATTTTATTAAACCACTTACAATGATTAGAAGTTCAATGTATTTTAGAGATGATAGACTTTATAATGTAGCAAATGGTGATATTTATCTTTACTCGTCACCAATGATTAAGTATTCACTCATGCAACATTTTGATTCTAATGGTGAGTATACAAAAAATGAATGTGGAAAAACTAATTATGAGATGTTTACATATTTGATTAATCAATATAGAAATCAATATAATAATCTTGAAACCATATTATATTCAATTATTTGTCAAGCAACATATCTTGATCTTAAATGGTATAATACATATGGTAAGAGTAAAAATTATATTATTGGAGATAGTGATGAAATTATTGATAGAGTAAATATTTCTATTGGATTCTATATTTATCTTGTTGCTGGAACTGATGCAATCAAAGTTACAGATGAACTTAAAACGTTTATTAAAGAAACTATTGAAAATCTCAATATAACAGGTTCTAATGAACTTCATATTTCTAATCTTATGAGAACTATTGAGAATAATTTTGCATATGTAGATCATATTAAGTTTATTGGTATTAATGGTGATATTGATGCTTCAGGCTCATACAAAACAACTGATACTATGGGATATAGTACAGATTATCAGTCAATTAAAAATATCACAAAAGATATTAATGAACTTAGTAAAGAAGAAAGATTCGCATATGTACCAGAAATGTTATGTATTAATAAAGACCAAATTTGTCTTGTTTTATATAACGAAGATTAAAAAAAATAAGAGAGTGTTTTTACACTCTCTTATTCTTATCCTTCTAAATATTTCTGAATATGAATTTTATTCTCTTTTGGAGAATTTGTGACTCGTATATATTTTCCATCAGAATTCATATTGTAAGATTTATAGTCATATTTCCAAAAGTTATCTAATATATCTGTTATTTTAAACCTAATATTCTTATCTAGAATCGGAAATAATATTTCTACACGTCTTTCTAAATTTCTAGGCATCCAATCTGCACTACTACAATATATTTTTGGATGATAGTTATTTGAGAACCAGTAAATTCTTGTGTGTTCAAGATATTTTCCTACAACAGATTTAACTCTTATATTCTCACTTAATCCTTTAACACCAGGTTTTAATGAACAGATTCCTCTAACAATCAAATCAATTTTAACACCAGATTTACTTGCATTATATAATGCATCAATAACATCTTTATCACAAAGAGAATTCATTTTTGCCATAATACGTGCATTCTTTCCTTCTTTTGCAATTTCAGCTTCGGTATTAATTAATTTAATAAATTCATCTTTGAGATTATCTGGAGCTACAATCAATTTATTCCATTTACTTGGTTTAGAATTACCGCTTAAGAAATTAAATAAAGTTATAGCATCCTTACCAATCTCTTCATCTGATGTAAATAATGAAATATCTGTATAAATTCTTGCTGTCTTTTCATTATAATTTCCAGTTCCAAGATGAGTATAATATTTTAATTTATCATTTTCTTTTCTCACAACTAAACAAATTTTGCTATGAATTTTAAGATTTGGAACTCCATAAATAACATGACAACCAGCTTTCTCTAAAACTTTAGCCCATTCAATATTATTATTTTCATCAAATCTGGCTTTAAGTTCTACAAGTACAGTTACTTCTTTACCATTTTCAGCAGCCTTTCTCAAAGATTTAATAATTGGTGAATTACTACTTACTCTATATAGAGTTTGCTTTATTGCTAATACATCAGGGTCTTCAGATGCCTGCTTTATGAAATCAACTATAGGTTTATATGATTCGTACGGATGATGTAAAAATACATCTTTCGAAGAAATTAGATTTAAAAGATTATTAGAGTCTAATTCATCATAAACTTTTGGAATATATTCTTTTTGTTTTTTATCGTCAATATCTTTAATTAAATCGTAAACCTCCATTAAGAAAGCTAAATCTAATGGACCATTTATTTCATAAATATTATTTTTATTGACATTAAACTTATTTTTCAAGAATTTAAATATAGACTTATTTGTATCTGTCAATACTTCAAGTCTTATTATTTCTCCCCATTCTCTTTCATCTAATTTCTTTTTGATTTTGTTTAATAAATCTGAAGCATCATCCTCATCAATATTAAGACCTGCATTTCTAGTAATTCTAAATTTAGACATTTCTAAAATATCATAAGATTTAAATAATTTACCAATGAATTCAGATATAACTTCTTCTATTAAAATAATAGATGATTTATCTTTGTCATTCGGAATTACAACTAATCTAGGTAAATTAGTTGGGACTTGAACTATTGCAAATTCTTCTTTCTTAGATTTTTTCTTCTTAATCTTTACAATTATATGAATTGCTTTATTTTTAACCAATGGAAATGTACTACTATTATTAAGAATAATAGGTGTTAAAACTGGAAATATCGTATCTTTGAAATATTTTGAAATATATTTCATGTCTGAATCTGAAAGTTGTTTTACAGACTTAATAAAATTATACTTATTTAATCCCATTTCTTTTCTTATAGAATTTTCATAAATATTATATTGACTAGTAACTATAGAATGAACTAATCTATTTATAGATACTATTTGTTCAGATGGAGTCATTCCAGAAATATCAGTTTTTTTATATCCCACATTAATCATATCTTTGAGAGATGCAACCCGGACCATAAAGAATTCATCAAAATTAGATGATGCTATACTTAAAAATTTAATTCTTTCACTAATAGGAAGTTTTGAATCTTTAGCTTCATCAAGAACTCGATTATTAAATTTAATCCAACTAAGTTCTCTATTAAGATATTTGAAATTTCTTTTCTTTTTACCCATAATATTAAATCTCCTTTTCCATATCTACTAAAATAATATATCAATATTGAATGAAAACTAAAAATGACATTTTATGAAGATATTATTAATGGAGATTAGATATTGATGTAGTATATAATGTGAGGAACCAATTTTGTTAAGTTAAATTTTTCTATATCTCGATGATTATCTTGAATTACAGAAATCTTACTTAACAAAACTGCAACCAAGAATTTAAAGAAATACCATGTAATTCGGAATATTCAGAATCAGTAACATTAGACTTTTCTGGATATAATATTAATGAACTTTACTTATCAGTAACTATTGATAATGATGATTGGTGTGTTCCAATGGTTTTAAATAAAAACCAACTTATCGTTGAATCTTACTATACATATAGATCTGGTCAAGGATTTATAGAGATGACATATGGGACACTATATTTTATTGCAATTGCTGTCCGTATATTTCCTGATAAAACTGCAAAGATAACTAGTGGTAGATATGAAACTAGTGGGTCTGTGCATGGGAATAATATCTCTCGAAATATTAATACTCGCGTACAAGCATGGTATAGATAATAAAATAGAGTAAGGGATTGAACACCCTTACTCTATTTATTTTACCAAGGAAAACCCCCCATTCCATCATCATTATTTTTAAGACCATTCATTTCATTAAAAAATGACATATCATAATCTGAAAATTCATCTTCATATGTAGTATAATCAGATGGTGTTACATTTTCAGAATTTTCAGTTCTCATATTAATAGAACTTTGCATAATTTTTGCAGTCTCATTTTGTGAAGATTCGATAGCTTCTCTTAATATAGATTCATAGTCTAATAGTTTAGATCTCTTTCTTTCTTCTACAATAGATGATGCTATATCATCTGGTAATACTTTACTAAGTTCTGATTCGCTCTTATAAAGTAAACCTTGGTTTCTTGGTTTTTCTTCACGTTGTCCAGGAATGTAGCCAAAAATACTTAAATTATTACCATGAACTAAAACATACATAGCAATTAAGTATGACATTACGCTATCATCATGAAATCCAGGTCCTGCCAGAATCTTCCCTGATGAATTTCTTATCAATCTGGAAATATCTCGTGTTACATTTTCTGCTACAAAATCATCTTTACACTGAGCAATTCTATCTGCTAAAATAGCAAACATAGTTTCTCTCGATTTTCCTTCAGTATAAACACCATAATATGATTTCATAGATGCTTGTTTCTTAAGCATAGATTCGATTGTTTCTTTATCTTTCATATTAGACTCTGCTAATTCTTTAGCTTTATCATAATAAAGTCTAGAAGCAATTTTTGATTGTAGTAGATGGTCTATAACACCATCACCAACAGAGTTACGTTCTATACATACAATAGCACGTGGTACATGTTTTGTAACTAATTCAATAATTATTTGTTCATATACGGTCTCACCAACATAAGAACATTCAAACTCAAATGCAGGTCTTTCTGTATATGGATTAATACCTGTTATAGCATTATTATCTTTAAGTGTACCTGTAGAACAGTCAACACCTACAATATAAGGTACTGTAGGATCAAGTTCTTCATAAACCTTAAATTGATAATATTTTTTGATAAACAAAGTATCTATTGGAACTCTCACATGTTCTACTATATATTCGATATCTTCTTGAGCATATGGTGATAATGATGAACCATGTAATCTTTGAAGAAGGATCTCTCTTCGAACTGTAAGGTTATTATTAATTTTAGCACTAATATTTTCTAGCCATTCTCCATCCAAACCAATTTGGAAATATTGGAATTCTATATATATAATTCTATTACTATTACCAGCTGCAGCAAATTCTTCCATTTCTTCTTGTGTCATATCATAAAGTCTATCTGACCATTTAACACAAGCATCAAGTACAAATTGTGCTGACATACCGGCAGGTGAGTCCAAATCACCTGGTGTACAGGTAAATATGCGACCATATAAACTTCCATTTTTCTTTGCGGCTCTAGCAGCTGTATCAAATGTTGATACCGAGTTTTCAATGATATCTTTAATGAATAATGTAAATTCAGGTTCATCATAATGAATAATAGCTGCAGTAAGACCTCTGGCTAGAGATACTGCTTTATCTTTAGTAGTAGCACCAGCTCTAATTTTAATTGAATTTTTTGTTACAGGATGTCTCATTTCAGTAGCATTATTAACAGCTTTTACAGTTTTACCATTTTCATCATCAAAGAATGATTCAAATCGTAAATATTCTGGTAATAAATCTATCTGAAGTTTTATACGAGCTAAATTTTCTTTAGCATCAGGTTGTTGTTTATTTACAAAGATAAATGATGTATTTGTAGTACCAAATGAGTAACCCCAAGCTTGAACAGATAATGCAGATTGTGTCTTCCCTTGTTGCCTCGGTAGGCATAACCATGAATCTATTCCATGAACAAACAAAAATGCTTGTGCTATATTTCCTCTATTCGCTTTATATGGTACTCCTTTAGGATTACCAGGGTCTGGAATTCTTGCTACTTCACGTAAATAATACCAAACATTTCTTCTACATTCAGTTACAACTCTTGCTATTTGGTCACGTGTTAAAGTACAAACTCCATTATCGTCACATTGGTAAGGATCTATCTTTATAACTTCTGGGTCTTTAACCTCTAACATAAAATACCAGTTTTTAACACCTAGTGTTTTTAAGTCAGATGCTAATTGTAACCATGATGTATTTGATGTACCAACATCAAATATACGGTTGCCAATTCGTTTTAATCTACCCAAATTATCACCATCCTTTCTTTAAAGAATAGTTTTTTTGATGTAAAAATATTCTAGGTAGTTAAACTACCTAGAATATTTATTAGAAAAATATAATTAAAGAACTCCAATCAGGACTTGTTGATGTTAATGTAATGTAAGTACTATCATCACTAACCCTAACTGTACCTATATCTCCTAAAAAATAAGTTCGTGACGGAATTTTTAAAAGTCTTGGTATAAGTAAAGTTGTATATTTAATATATGAAGAACCATTCCAAAGACCTATAAAAGCAAATTTAAAACCAATGTCTGTATTTATATCTAGTGGACCAGTAGTTGATGTTACTGCATAATATTTAAATTCTTCATTAAATGCCTTTTCAAATCTTTGTTGGTTGCAGTTTTGTTAAGTAAGATTTCTGTAATTCAAGATAATTCTCGAAAGATAGAGAAATTTAACTTAACAAAATTGGTTCCTTATTAATACTCTTTTATTGATATATTATTTATATGAAATATAATAAAAAGGAGATAAATGATATGAGTGAAAAGATTAAAACTGTTATAAATAATGGAGTTGAAATACCAAATGAATGTGATTGTATTTGGTGTGGTGGAAAAATGCATAGAAAAGGAGCGTGCTATATGGGTGCTGGTACAAATCAATTTTCTTTATGGTGTGAAAACTGTGGTGCAGTTGTAATTCATGCTAAAAACTTTTCTAGAGAAATCAATGGATTTACTATTAAATTTGATGTCGGAGATTATAAATAATTTATGTAAAAATACATATATTGAAAGATATATTATTTTTGTGTAAAAAAAGAATAAAGAAAGGGTGTGATTTCATGCCTAAAAACCTACAATTGAATATTGGTAGATACAGGCAAAAAGCAAAAGTAGTATTAGAAGATGCTGTTGTTAGTGTATCAGAATCTATGCACCTGACGAAAAATAACGTGTATAGAAAATGTAAATTTCATTCAGAGAGAAGAAAACTAGCTAAAAGAATAGAAGATTTTCGATACATGGATGAAATGGAAATACTCAAATTATTTGAGACCTATTTTAAAAATGAACTTGATAAGTTATTTCAGGAAGCTGCGAAAAGTAAGAAAGTGAAATGATATAATATTATCGTGAATAGAAGCAAAAATAATAAATAAAACCAATCGTTTCTATCAAAAAAGTTCATAGCGTGACGTAAATAAAAATAATCGTCAGCAAACAAATTTATTACATGTGGTGGAGATAATATCAAGAGCCAAGAGGTTTAACATGAAAAAGAATTCAGTAGTAAAGAAAGTAAACAAATCAATCGATACAGTAGGAAAGAAACTCGGAATGAACTACTTTGAAAGAAGAAAATTCCGCCGTACAGTTAGTGGTTTCGGATATGATGTTGCAGTAGCAACAGTAAGTGGTCTTGTGATTTCTGGTATCGAAACAATCGCTTATGGTGTTGGAAGAGTAACAGGAGCAGCATTCAATGCAGTATCTGACGGAGTTGAAAATATTCGTTATCGCATCGCAACAAAAAATGTTGATTGCGAAGATGAGTATGAAGACGATGAAGAAATCTCTGCAATCTTCGAAGAAGATGAATTCGAAGATGAAGAACCGGAAGATGAAGAAGGTACAGGTAATAATGGTGACGATGAATAATTCGTCGTTACCAATTACATATGGTTCTCAATGTACTCGTACTGTCTTAACAGTGCAAAAGGTCTCAATGTAAAAATGTAACCAACAAGGTTACCAGAGGGTCTCAATGGAATATGTGAGGTGATTGATTTTATCAATTGCCTCACATAATAAAAATTTTATTTTTTATTATGAAAGGAAAACTATGATGATTAGTATTATAGAATTAAAACTACAAGAAGAAGAAATAAAAAGTTCTGAAGCTCTTCTTAAACAATACAAAAAAGAAAGAGAAGATTTGAAACGTGGTGAAGGTCTTGCTAAGATGATGTATTCATCTGAAATACCTGTAGCAATTGCTATGCTAACTGAGCATATTGAATCTTTACAGTCAAGTATCAATAGTATGAGAAAGAATCATTCAACTCTTTTAAGATTATCTATTGATTCTGTAACAGAGGAAATTAAAGAATCTTCAGAGAGATTAAATAGTGAAATAGAGTTATTAAAGAGCTACTCAGCAACTCCAATTAAATTCGGCGAGTTAGAAACTGATGAAATAAAAAATGAGTAAGTGAAATAAATCACTTACTCATTTATTTTTTTAACCCTCATATCCAACTGGATATTGAACAAGAACTCTATAATCTTTAGGTTCTATTTTTTTCTTCATAATTACATCAAGAGATTTATATAATCTATTCTTGTATGCAACTAGATATTCCAATGAATGTGGAACTTCAAATTTTTTAGAGTATTTATCACTCTTTAAGATATCAATGTAATATTGAACTGTATCAATTTTACTTCTTGTATAAGATAACAAAAGTAATTTATCATCATTTGATCTAATCTTATCAATCTCTACAGCAATATAATCTAAATCATATTCAGGTATTTTCTTTAGTTTCTTTTTACTAAAGAAGAATTCCGTATAGTAATTATCAAGAATATCATTTACTGATTCACATACCATTTCCATCTTCTTCTTATCATCTATAGAAGAATCTTTAAATGTACTTTCTGTATATTCTTTAGAAAGTGTAGAAATCATATTCTTTACATAGATACTTGGAACTTTTTCTGAAAGAATTGCAAAATTACGTTTATTCAATTTTGATTTTCTTTCTTTGAAATTATTTATAGTATCAACAGAAAACTTCATTACAGATTTCATTGACTTATCTGGGTCATTAGAAACCTTTGAAGAGAACTTATCTAATACTGAAGATAATTCTATTCCATAACCTAAATTTTTTGCATAGTTATCTGCAGCAATCTCAGTTTTCAAATCACTGATTCTATTATTTGATAATGAACAAGAATCAGCAACTGGTAAAGAAAGAACATTACCGAAGTTCTGAGATTTTAATACTGTTTTAATTCCTGTATGTAAATTAGCAAATTCATACTTAATAACTCTAACTATTCTATTTGGAATAGAATTACTATGAATTGTATGTCCTACCTCATGTAATAAAAGAGCAGTGCATTCTCTAGCAGATATTGGTACTAATGAATCATCTAAAACTCTTCTATCTATTTCTATGTTCCAAACAGTGTTCTTTGACCATAATTCATGAATTACACTTACAGATTCTTCCCTTACAATAGATTCTACAATTTTATCAATTGTAGCAACTTCAGGAAATACTGACATTACAAAACATGGATCATTTCTTTTTGCTTCTATGATTGATATATTAAACGTTTGATTAAATACTTCTTTTAAATTTCTTTCAATATCTTTAAGAAGATTTAATTTTCTTCTATTTTTCTTTAACTCTTCAAAGCACTTATCAATACGTTCAAATCTAATTTTTTGAGCTTCTAAATTCATAACTTAATGCCCTCATTTCTTATAATTACGTATTAAATGAATGTTTTCATGATTTAATAGTTGTAAAAGATAAATAAAAATAAGAATATATTATATTTTTAGTATTATATAAAAGGAGATTTAAAATATGACAGCAAGAGAATTCAAATCAGCACTTGAAGCACAAAAACCAATTATCAAAGGTTCTATGGGAGATTTTGACCTTGATAAAACAGCAATTATGATTTTTGAAATATTGGATAATAATTCCGATATTACAACAAATACTATGCTTATCAAATGTACTTCATCCATTTCAAAAGAAAAACATAAGTATATTCTTGATACGGTTATAGCTCAATTTTATAATAAGGATCCAAGAAAAACTATAATGGATATAAGAACCACAATAAAATATCCAGGAAATCAATCAGAAACTATGCTAACTACAATTGAAGATAATCATTTATCTGTATATCATTTAAGTAATTCATATAAGGAATTAGTAAAATCAAGAATACGATTATTTGAAGAAAATAGAAGTTTTAATGAAAAGAGATTCAAATATTTTACAAGTTTCTATAGACCTAATATACATGTATTTCTTACAGCAGTATTTTCTAAATATGTAAGTAAAAATGCAATAAACTATAATGCATATATTGGAAGACCTGATATTTATACTGGATTCACAAATGATGATTTAAGTATATGGGTTTTAAGAAACTTTTCTTGTGATTTAATACGATATGTATTTAAAATAGGTAAACGTGATTTAATGTTAAAAGATTATCAAAAATCAGTAGTAACTAGTAAATTTATAACTAATACTCATAAGAGTTATTCATCAGGTAATTTTATAAAAATTACTGATGCTGATAAAGTTATTCATATTATCGATAGTCATTTAGGTTTAATTGATAGAACTCTTAAAGTGGATAGTTTTGATTATTTAGACTACATATACGTTCAGATAGTAAAGTATTTAAATACAAAAGAATACAATTCAATTATTCCAACCACAGTAGTTTAAAAAGAAAGGTGATAATTTATGAGTAAAAAGAAGAAAAACAAAAAAATCACTAATAAGTATGAAGACTTCAATATTTCAGAAGTGTTAGAAAAACTTTTGAGAAAAAGACGAAGTAAAAAAGATGTCAAAAATATTTGGCATTAAATTATGATTGTGAATGCTATAAGCATTTTCAATAAATAAAAATAAGGAGGTAATAACAATGGCAAAAGAAACAGTAAATGATGTCTTAACAGCCATCGCTGCAAAAATTGACGATAAGGGTAAAAGAAAACTCAATCGTTTCAACAGAACAAGTTTTGAAAGACTTTTAAATGCAGCAGCAAGCGATCCAAATTTCTCATCAGAGGTCGCAATTATTAAGAAAGGTGAATTTGCAGGTTACAAAGAAATCGCATGTGGACAAGAGTTCAGAAAATGGATGAGACGTCTTGTGGAACGTGCAGGTATTGATGCCAATGAATCATCTGTTGTTGAAGATCCAAATTTCCAAGTTGGAAATATTGGATGGATGTATGATTTCTTCGCAGAAGTTCTTTGGTTGTATCTTGAAGGTAACAAATTCGATTTACCTAAGAAAGAAGATTTTGCAGCAACGATTGCTCTTAAAGAAGTTGATGAAACTGTAAAAGTTTCAGAAGTAAAATCACCTTCTGATGGAAAAGTAATCGGTACATTTGAAACTACCAAGAAAGCACATAAAGTACTTTCTGTTAAATCAAGCTGTCCTAAATACCTTACAAACAGAAGACAGGTATAAAAAAAATAAAGGATGGTAAAAATATGAAAAAGTTTTGCTCAGTTATTATAAGTTACATTATCACAGTAGGAACAACTGTTGCTACAGTTTTAACAGTTCTTAAAATTAAAGATTCACAAAGAAAGACTATCAAAATTAAATACCTTGACCCCGATGTGAAAATTGAAGAGATTGAACAAGGTGATTGGATTGATCTTAAAACATCAAAAGATATACGACTACACAAAGGTCAAAGAGGAGATATTCCACTTGGAGTTGTTATGAAACTTCCAAAAGGATATGAAGCGCATCTACTACCAAGAAGTAGTACCTGTAGAAAGTATAATATTATGGTGGAAAATTCACAAGGTATTATTGATAATAGTTTTTGTGGAGAAGAAGATGAATGGAAACTCAGAGCTATTGCTACAGATGAGTCGGCTATTCCTAAAGGAGCCAGAATTGCTCAATTTAGAATTGTTAAGAAGCAAAATAAAATCAACTTCAAAGAAGTTGAAAGTATGACAGACCCTTCAAGAGGTGGGTTTGGTTCTACTGGTGAAAAATAACTTTAATTATGAAAGAAGATGAATCATATGATTCATCTTCTTTTTTTCTTTTTTTCCGCTAATTTTCGAGGCTAAAAACAATTTGTTAATGAACTTCACGGAAGGGAAGTGATTAAAAATATGGCAGGTAAAGAAATAAAAGTTTCTAGTACCTTAAAAGAGAAGAACGGATTTAAGCTAAATGCGCAATGGCTTAAAAATGCAACACGTTCATTAGGAGCTAACGCAGTAGACGTACTGCAAGATATTAGTCCTAATATTTACAGTGCTGTGAGTTCTGCATCCCAAGTTAAACGTGCCGTAACAAATTCTAGAGTTAGCCAGAAAAATGTGGCGAGTATTTTACAAAATAATCAGTTTATTAAATCAGGTAAGACTGCAATAGATAATATTATGAAAGATTTAAAAACTGGTAATTTTAATAATACATCTAGAGGTGGATTTGGTGGAGGGGATGATGACTCCACTACTAGTGTTAATTTTGGTGAAATACATGATGCCAGTGAAGCGGAAGTATCGTCAGTTAAAGCTGTCGTAAACTTTAATCCTGAAGGTTTAAATTCGATCAATCAATCGATAACTAAGCAAACGAAATTACAAGCATTATCAGCTAAAGCACAAGTTGATACTATGGTAGCAACTTCTTCAGCAATGCTTGCTATGCATCAAAAGAATGCTGATGCTTCGTTAAATGCATTAAATAATATCAATAATAGTTTGCAAGCTATAGTTAAATACAATAATGACAATATGTCATCATTTATTAGCTCTAGTATGGCATTCTATGAAATGATGGGAAAAGCATATGCACCTCGAGATAAACAACGTCCTGAGACTGGACTTTCAGGTGCAGACCTTATTGATAAAAGAGGTCAACTTAATTTAGGAAATTTACCTAAATTATTAAAGCAAAACTTTTCAAATGCTTATCAAAATACAATGCCTGGTCAAATTACCAGTATGCTATCTGCATTCGGTGATCAAATTGTTACTAATCCATTAAAGATTATTACAACATCTTTGATGAGTAGTGTAATACCAAAGGCTGTTAAGAAATCAACTGAAAATCTTGATAAGACATTTGGTAACTTTGTTACAGAAATGCTGATGAAAACATCAGAGACACTAAAAATGTCAGAAGGTAATTTTGCTGGATTTAAACGATTCTTAGGTGAAGCATTAGATATTAATGTGGGAAGAAAAGAAAAGTTTAATACTGCAGGTAAAGTTACAAATGACGCTGCTGTTTTTGATGGTGTTGTTCATCATTCTATTTCAGCTGAAATTCCTAAATATCTTAGAGAAAGTAACTCTTATTTACGCGCTTTAGTTAGATTAAATGGTGGAGACCCTGATGAAGCAGTAAGAGGATCTAAAATATTTAATAAGGAAACTGGAACATATCAGAGATATGATGACTTTACAAAAGGTCTAATGGGTTCTATAAATGAATCTGTCATCTATTCAATGGAAAATAGTGATTTTGGTAAATCACTAAGACAAGTTGCTGATAGTAGTATTATCTCTGAAAAACAAAAAGATTCTTTTAATGAGTTATTAAATAAATTTTATTTAGCATTAGAAAAAGATGATGCTCAAAGAATAGATATCACTAAGCGTGGAGCTGATAGTGATATCGCAAGAATTGTAGGGTCATTAAGTGGTGATGCTGGTCTTAAAAGAATTTTAGAAGCTTCGGTATATTCAAGTTTCGAGCATGGTCGTGGTGGTATTAATATTAATAGTGCTAGATTAAATGCTAAGAAAAGTCGTAATGACAGAATAACTGAACTTGAAGAATCAAATACAAGTGATATAGCTGCTATGCTTACATCACATAATCAGACAATTGATGAGGCTATGGCTGATGTATTGTATGGTTATGATGGTAGGAGTACAAGAGTAACTAGATTCACTCCTGATTCATTACTAGGAAAAATTGATAATATTGAAACTCTTCTTGATAGGGGTATTAATGTAAGAATCACAGGACATACACCTTATGGAAGTACAATTGGTCCTAAGACGTCATCATCTTCTGAAGGCGGAAATGAATCTAAACAACAAAGCAATGGTGCTAAAGTAGCATCTAATGCTGAAATTGAAACTGAAAATTTATCACCAGAAGAGTTACAAAAATTAATTGATGAGGCTCAAACTCAAGGTAACAATGCTACTACAACTGGTGGTAAAAAACAAAAAGGTCAATTTATTGCTAATACACAAGATAGACTTGGTAGAATAATGCACTATATAATCAAAGGGCAACCTTCTAAAGTATATGGTGAATTTGGTGCCATGTTTGGTGATGGTGTGAAAGCAATGGGACAGACTATAAATAATTCTATATTTGAACCTGCAAAAAAATTTATATTTGGTACAGATAAAGATGGAAAAGCAGTAAGTCTTAAATCGAAAATATCAGAAGTATTTTCTGGTGTTAAAGAGGATGTAACATCATTCATTTTTGGAGAAAAAAATGAAGACGGTAAACGCACTGGTAGAAAAGATTCTGTAGTCGGATTCCTTAAAAATGGATTATCTGATTGGAGTAAAACTCTATTTGGTGAAGAAAAATCTTTAGATGATGTTAAAAAAGAAATACAGGCAAAAGTTCAAAAGAATGCCGATACTGGAATTAAAGGTGCTGTAGCAGGTGCTGGAATTGGAATAGCATCTGGTGGCATTTTAGGTAGTTTAATAGGTGGTCCTATTACAGGAGCATTAATTGGAACTGCTGGTTCATTAGTTTCAAAATCTAAAGCTTTCCAAAAATTAGTTTTCGGTAAAGAATATAATGAAGAAACTGGTGAATTTGAATTTAAAGGTGGAGGTTTAATTTCTAAAGAAACACAAACCTTCATGAGAGATAATAAGAAACATATTGTAGGTTCAGCCGCTATAGGTACTATTGGTGGTGCTGTAACTGGTGGTGGTTTCTTAGGAAGTTTAGTTGGCGGTCCAATTGCAGGAGCATTAATAGGTTCTGCTGTAGGAATGGCAACTAAATCAAAAACTTTCCAAGAATTTATTTTTGGTAAAGAAGTTGAAGGAGAAGGTGGACAAAAGAAACGAATCGGAGGTATTCTCGGTGCGTTTAATAAAGCATTCTCTGATGTAAAAGGAAAAGATGACAATACAACACAACGTGCTAAAGCATTAGCAGGAAGAGCTACTATTGGTACTGGAGCAGGTTTACTTTTAAGTATGTTTACTCCACTTGGACCTATTGGTGGTGCTGCTTTAGGATTAGCAGGTTCAATGATGGCATCTAAAAATAAATTCCATGATCTTCTTTTTGGTAAAGAAGAAGATGATGGTGAACATAAAGGTTTATTAGGTAAACTTGGTGCTCAAATATCTAAAACTGTTGTTGCTCCATTAGCAGGAATTGCTGCAAATACTTTAGATAAAGCTAAAGATGCGATAATGGATAAGGTTTTAGACCCATTAGTTAGTTTAGCAGAACCTCTTGCAGGATATACAAGAAGACTTTACGAAAAAGTGGAGGAAAAAGTATCTGGTGCTTTTGATAAAGTTAAAAATGCTGTAAGTGGTGCTATGAAGTTAGCTTTTGGTGCTGCTAAAGGTCTTATAGGAAAAGTATTCAATAGAAAAGATAAAGACGAGACAAAAGAACCTAAAGTAAGCCGTGGACCATTAAATGCTTTAAGAGCTTCGAATAGAAAAGCATCTTCAAAGAAATGGTTTAGTGAAAAATACCGTTCTACAAATGAATTTAAAGATAAATATGCTAAACTTCAAGATGATTATAATAATCTTTCTCCAGAAGAAGCTAAAAAATTTAAATCATTTGAAGATTATGAAAAATATATGGCTGAAACTATGTTCTATAATGGTGGAGACACTAGATTAGAACGTCATCAAGATAAACTTGATAGACATAAAAGCCGTGTTGAGAGACGTCAAGAAAGACGTGATACCATTAATAGAGAAGCATTAATAGCTAGTCTAACTGGTGGTAAATATTCTACTGCTTCTGAAGAATCACTTAAAGCCGCAATGGAAGGCTATAAGAAAACCAGAGGATATAAAAAATCTAAAGGTATGATGGGACTTTCTGATGAAGATGTCCAAAGATTATTATCTGTAGAAAGTATCAAGAAACCTGGTGAAGGTGAATCAGAAGAAGTTAAAATTGAAACTGAACAACTCGAAGTAATGAATGACCAATTATCTTGGCTTGAAAGAATTGGTATAACATTCCAAGAAGTTGCTAAAGGTGTATTAGGAGCACCAATAAATTATGCTAAACAAGGCATAAATGCTATAGGTGAAAAACGACAAACTAGAATTATGAATGAATTGGAAAAACGAGGAACCCAAGCAAGTGTTGGAAAAGCATTTACTGATTCATTTAATGATGCTGTAATGCCGTTTGTTGATGATCCTGATTACACTACACAATTTAGTTATGATAATAAAAAAGATAAAAAAATCATAAGTAAAATTTTAGATGACCAAAATCATCCTATGTATGAACAAGCATTAATTATTCGTAATCCTAACAAATCTGCTAGAGAACGACTTGATGCTTATCAAATATATAAGGATTGGGTTGCTAAAAATAAAGAAAATGATAAGGCTGCTAAAATAGAACATGGTAGAGCTAGATCTCAATACCGTGCTAATAAGCGTAATGCTGTTAGAAAAACTCTTAAGAGATCTGATGCTAAAAGTATGAATATGCCACAACATGCTACTGGTACTGGAAATGCAAAAGAAGGTGCTGCAGTTGTTGGTGAAAATGGACCAGAAATTGTAAGATTCTCTGGTGGAGAACATGTCTTATCAAATAATGATATTATCAAAGTTAAAGTTGTTGACGTAGAAACACAAGCAGCTGAAATGTTATCAAAACATAAAGGAATCCAAGATGTTAACTTAATTGGACAAAATGGACCAATTGTTACATATGGAACATCTGCAAGACTTGATGGTTCTACAGACAATAAGACATCTATAGAAAAAGCACTTGAAAAACCAAATACATTAGTAACTTATGACATGATTAAAGCTGATAATGATGAGATAGTTACTGGTAATGGTGGTGGAGGAGACAAAGAAAAGAGTTTCTTAGAGAAACTTGGTGATTCACTTGGTGGATTAGGAAAAGTTCTTCTTACTGGTGGTGCTATAGCTGGACTAGTTAAATTACTTTCAAATGAGAAAGTACAAGAATTATTAAGTAAATTAATAAGTGGATTAGGTGATTTAGGTAAAAATGCTGGTGAAGTTGCTGCAAATGAAATTGACACAGTATCTAAAGTTTATACAAATGATGGATATGAAGGTGGTGCAGACTTTGCTACAAACATGGAAAACCAAACATCACGATGGTCTTCTATATTTAAAGACCCTAAGAAATTCTTGTTAGGTGAAGATGGTGAATGGGATTCACAATCATCAGTAATCACTAAAGCTGGTCGACAAGCTGGAAAATTTATTTTGAATGGAGATTCTGGAAATGTAAAAACTGCAAATGCAGTATTACATCCTATAAGAACTCTTAAAAAAGGTGCTAAACAACTAATAACCCACCCTATCAAAACTGTAAAGAATGTCGGTAGTAAAATAACTGGAGCAGGTAAATCTGTTATTAATGCAGGTAAAACTGTAGGTAAATTCTTTAAGGCTGATGGTGCTGGTAAATTAGGAATGTTAAAAGATGGTGCAGTTAATATGTTTAAGAAAACTGACACATCAGCACAACTTACAATGATTAAAGACCTTGCTGCTAATGTGAAAAACAAAGGTGGTGTAGATGGTGCTCTTGAAGCCGTTAATAAGGCATTAGATACTACAAACCCTGACCGTAAAGGAATAACGGGTATGTTTAAAAAGTTAAAAAATTTTGGTGCTAAAGCAGGAAAAGAAGCAACTGAAGAAGGTGTTGAAAAGGTTGCTAAATCAGCTAGTAAAGCAGTAGTTAAAGAAGCTGCTGAAGAAGGAGTTGAAGCTGCGGCTGAAAAAACAGCTAAAACCACAATACTTCAAACTGCTAGTAAGATGATTAAAGAAGGTTTACAAAAAGCTGGAGAAATCATCGTTAGTAAAATGAAAGGTGGTAAAGTAGGAACCATCTTATCTAAAGCACTTAAATATGTAGATGAAGTTATCGAAGCTATTTCAAAAGGAATGCTTGGAAAACTTAAATCTTGGATTATGAAAAAAATAGCAAAACTTGGTACATTCTTAGGAGTAACAACTGGTGTTGCTGCTACTGGTATTGGAGCATTAGGTGTACTTGCTAAAGATGGTTTATTCTTAGCAGTTGGTGCTTTAAATAATGCTGGTAAAGGTGGTACAGCTAGATTATTCCGTTGTCGACAAGATGTAGTTGATGCTAAGATGCAAATCATCTCAGCAGCATTTGGTGGTTTTGCTGAGACTACAGTAGGTACAATTATTGATGTTATTAATGAAATTTATTGTGCTATTACTGGTGGTGACTTTTTATCTGCAACTGCAACTTTGCTTTACAAAGCAATCTCTAAAAAGGAAGATGATGATAAGTTAACTGGTTCACAGAAGAAACTTAAGGATGATTGGGAAAAATATAAGGAAGGTGTTCTTGAAAAAGAATATAACGCTTATAAAGAAGAACATCCAAATTCAAAACTGTCTTTTGAAGATTATAAGAAAAAAGTTGCTAAGGGTGAAATTGATACTGAAGCCCAAGGATTTGCAGAATATAATGATGATCAAAATAAAACTGGATTTGCTAAGTTTGGTTCTAGTATTAAATCTGGTTGGAAGAAACTTTGGGGTAAAGGTGGAGATTCCGAATCTAAGTCTGACGCCAAAGTATCAAAAGAAGCATCTAAGAAATCTAAATCAGGTGGAAAAGGTGGCTTCGGAACAATACCATTCTATTCACAAAAAGATCCTAGATGGGCAGGAATGGAATATGAACAGGGTGGTCGTGGTCCTGAGACTATGGCTGATGCTGGATGTGGACCTGCAGCATTTGCAATGGCAGCGTCTGGTTCTGGTTTAAATATTGACCCTATGGATGCAGCAAAAACTATGCAACGAATTGGTGCTAGAGATGAAACTGGTACTAATTGGTATGGTATTGGAAAAGCTGCAAATGAATACGGATTAAATTCTACAATGGAAAGAAATCCATCTTCAGGATTTATAGATTCACAATTAAATGCTGGAAAACCAGTTATATTATCTGGTCAATCTAGCGGAAATACCAATGCTACACCATATACATCTCAAGGTCATTATGTAGTTGCTACTGGAAAAGATTCTAGTGGAAATTATATTATAAATGACCCTAACTCAATGGATGGAATGGGTAGAATTTATGATAAGAATGCTATCGTTAGTAAAACGGGAGCAGCTTGGGGATTTGGTGGTAAAGGTCCATCAGCAGGTTTAATGTTGATGAATAATGTATTTGCACCAAAAATACCTACAACAACTAGTACTGTGCCATCTATTTTAGCAAATACTCCACAAAACCAAGGAGTTATAGTTAAAGATAGTTCAGGTAATACATTAACAGGAATGACAACTGATTCTGGATATACAAATAGACAGAAATGGGTTGGTATTTGTCAGGCAGTTAAACGTTCATTAGCTGCTAAAAAATTAGGTTATTCACAATCTAATTGGACGAATGTAACATTAGATGGAAAAACGATTAGTGTTAGAACTGACTGTAGTGGTTATGTCGCTGCATGTTTAAAATTCTATGGAGTTTTAGGTGATAAAACAAATATTACTAGTTCATTAATAACAGATGCCAATAACTCTACAATGAAATCCACTGGATTTACATCTAGAGCCTTTACATCATGGAATGATTTGAATCCTGGTGATATTATTTCTAAATCTGGACACGTTGAAATATTTGCATATAATGACGGTTCAAAACACTATGTTTACAACTGTGGTAGTGACAGTAGTTGTAATTCACCAGTACCTACAGGTTCATCCTATAAATCATACACTACAGTTTGGTCTCCTGGTGCTCCTGGAGCAAATATTGTAAGTGTACCTGCTGATGGTTCTGTCACTGAAACATACGATGGTTCTGCAACAACATCAAATGATTCTGGTGGTAATTTCTTAACAAAATTAGGAACTGGATTATCAGAATTAGTAAACAGAGCAATCACTGGTATAACAACTGGTAACTGGAATAATGATTGGTCTGGGGTATTCTCTGATAATACATCTGGTACAACAGGCGATTCAACAGTTGGTTCTGGAGCAGTTACTTCAGATCCTGCATCAGAATCTACATTATGGAAACTTTTCAAAGATAAAGGTTTAAGTAATGCTGGTGCTGCTGGATTAATGGGTAACTTACATGCAGAATCTGGATTAAATACCCAAAACTTGCAAAATAGTTATGAGAAATCATTAGGTATGGATGATAAATCATACACAACAAAAGTTGATAATGGTTCTTATACAAACTTTGTAAAAGATAAAGCTGGATATGGGTTGGCACAATGGACATATCATAGTAGAAAACAAGGTCTTTTAAATAAGGCTAATTCTATGGGAAAATCTATTGGTGATGCAAGTGTACAAACTAGTTATTTATTTGATGAATTACAAGGTTATCCAGACTTATTAAATCATCTAAAAACTACATCTAGTTATGTAACTGCTAGTGATAGATTTATGACCGAATTTGAACGTCCTAAAGATCAATCACAGAAAGCTAAAGAAAAACGTCAAGGATTTTCTAAGACATATTATGACAGATACTCTAATAGTGGAGCTGGTGGAAAGGGTGGATATGGACCTACTACAAGTTCAGTACAAACCTTTAAAACAAATGGTGTTAATAGACCAGAAACTAGATTCATATCTAGATATGAGAATAGAAACACACAAGAATTAAATGAAGTAATTCATTACTTATCACAAATTCTTGCTGTACTAGGAGAGTCATCAGATAAGTTAAATGCATTAAATGCACTTAAAAACTTAAGTCAAAATGGGGGAAATTTCGTTAATAAAACTACAAATGTAGTTCAGAATGGTGGAAACACAACTACCCCAGAGACTACACAAAATACACAAAGTAAATCTAAAAAATACGCCATAGCAGAACAAATTGCACGTGGTGGTTTATAAATTTACGAAAACAAGTTCATAAGATAGTTTTTTGCTATCTTATGAACTTTTTATTGTTTAAGGAGGTAATTATGGCTAGCGACAATTCAAAAAGTTCGTGTTCAAATAGCATGAGATTATTTGGACTTCCTTATCAATTTATAGAAACCGTAGACCCTAGAATACCAACAGTTTCTAGTGTTATAGGTACTAACTTTGTAAAAAGAATTATAACAGATGCCCCAACAGTTATTTTCATACCTGGTAAGGCTAAGTTTTTACCAAATGCTACAGATGCTAATAGTACAGCACATATGTTATTGGAAAATGCTAATGGAAATATAAGTTTTATAGCAAATTCCGGTGATAATAATGCTACTAATAATGTGGCTGGTAAATTTGATAAATTAAGATTTTATGATTTTGAAGAAGATTATGTTGAATATATGAAATGTGTAAATATCATGTGCAGAACAGTAGCGACATTTTTAGAAATAAATGAATATATTGATGTCGGTGGTAAACGTGAAACATTTCAAACATATGACTGGAAAAATTATAGATGGAATAGAGAAACTTATAAAAGTGCTGCAGGTGCAGTTGCTAAGTATGCTTGGAATTCAACTATTGGTACAATTACCCAATATATACCTAATGTGGTAAATGGATTGAAATCTGGGTCATTAGTAAATTTTAATTTTGATGGAAATAATGAAAGTGGTACTGCAGGAATACATGCAACAAATAACTTTGTTCAATTTTATGTAGATCCTACATCAGGTGCATCACAATCAATGTCAAATACTACTGGTCCATCTAGTATAAAAAGTACAATGGACGGACTATCTCAAACAGTCAGAGAATTTCAATGGCTTACAAATACTGCAGGCGGAGAAGAGTTTCAAAATGTTATGGGAAATGTAGACCAATTAACATCTGGAATGTTGGATTCACTTATTAATGAAAATACTAGTGATAAAATAGCATCATCAGTAAATAGAATTTTAGGTGTAGGATCACAGATAATTCATGGTGCAAATGTTATTTTACCAGATATTTATCAAAGTTCAGAATACGGTATAGATTATACAGTTGATATTCATTTGAAATCACCGTATGGAAATAAATATTCTGTTTTTATGGATGTTATTGCTCCTATGCTTCATATATTAGGATTGGTATTACCAAAACAATCAACATCAAATACTTATGGTTCTCCATTCTTAATTAAAGCATATTATCCAGGCGCATTTAACTGTAATCTTGGAATTGTAGAATCTGTTCAGATAACAAAACCTGTATCAGAAGATGCATGGTCAGTTGACGGTCTTCCTATGGAAGTTGATATTCAAATAAGAATAAAAGATTTATACTCAGACTTATCAATGTCACCATCAACAGATAAAGAGTTATTTGCTAATAATACATCACTTATTGATTATCTTGCAACAGTTTCTGGTTTAGATTTAATATCACCACAACTAGAAAAGAAGTTAGCTATGAATTTAAATAACTTTACAGCTGGAGTAAAAGATATTGATAATAACTTTAAATCATACATTGGAGATAAAATAGAAAAAGCCTTTTCTGGCTTTGTTACATTATAAAGGAAGTTCAAAAATGAAATTAGAAAAAGAATACGAATCTGAATACGGAAATATATCTAGAGACAGTTCTAAAAGATTATCAGATTTTCTGTCTGAACATCAAATAAGTAGACTCAAAAGAGATGTATTTTCTGAAATGAAACGAATAAATTTAATTAATTGGAAAGTAGAGACATTTACTATTTATCTTTTACCAAAAGCAACCCCAAGACCAAGGTCAACCGCTAATGGTTCATTTTTTTATGTTAAGGGTGCTAAAGATAATAAGGTCTTTTTCCAAAGAGCAATTAGAGATATGGATTTACCATATATAGATACACCTTGTAAGTTTCACTGTATTTCATACTTACCGATACCTAAAAGTATGAATCCAGTAGATCAAATACTTGCTGAAAAAGGTTTTATTAGACCTGTAAGTAAACCAGATTTTGATAATTTGGTAAAAACATATTCAGACATGTTACAAGATGTAATTTTAGATGATGATAAATTGATTATTGAGGGTACATCATCAAAATATTATTCATGGAAACCTCGAATTGAAATCACTATCGAATATATGGAAGATTTTGATTCTGAGTTTAATAAAAAGAAAATAAAAAAGAAAGGAAGAAAATCGTATGTCTAATTTATATGGTTTTTTTGGAGATAAAGTCTACAGAATGTCTACAAAGACTAAAGTAGAACCTAAAGTTATAAATCCATTTCAATCTTCGACATATGTTAAAGAAGATACATCTGAACGTTCTTTAACTTCATGTATTAGAATCAATACTATGGATTTTTATAAAGAAGAACCTAATGAAGTATTATATGCTAAGATTTTAAATTATCTTGCACAAACAGGTATTAATTATATTAATACTTTATATTTCTCATTTAAGGTAGCACTTGATTATCAAATTACTGACACTAATGGTGTTATTTTAGATGCTGGTATTAGATATATTGAAACAGATGCTGATGAAGTAAATGTGTTATTAGATCCAGATCCAATCACAAATATGCTTCCATATAGAAAGGCAGAATACTTTAAAAAGAAATTTGCTATCACACGAATTAATGGAAGTACTTATGGAGTAATGGATCCAATTCCAAGAGGTGTATATTTTAAAATTAACAGTGTTAAAGTATATGCAAATCTTACAGATTCTGGTAGTGAATACTATATTAGAAATCTTGGTATATCTGGACAAAATACAACATTTGCATACAATTCAGGTACTGTAAATTCAATCACAAGACATTCTGTATTATTACTTGATACAGAATATTATGGAATTACAATTCCAGTACAAAAATTAAACTATCTTCCAAATACTATTTTTGTATCTGTTGAAGCACTTATTAATCAATTCTGTACTGTTGCTGATGATACAGAAATTTGGAGAGTTATTCAAAATAATGGTGGAACAGAATCTGATGCACCATCAGAATTTGAAGATTTTAATGGTTGTTGTTCACCATTCGATCCGATTGTTAATAGACCGCCATGTCCAGGAAACAGACCAATGCCTCCATTTATGGCACCTGGTACTAAACCAGGTTGTGGATGTAAGCCTCCTGTATCATCCGGAGATACACCTATTAAACCAGGTGATTGTTGGAATCCAAATTGTCCTATGATTCCAGATGATGATACTCAAAATCCTGATGATAATCCTGATAATACACCAGATGATGAAAATCAAGGTTCTACAGGTGGAGATAATACTGGAAATGAAGGATCTGGTGGAACAACTGGTGGAGATAACACAGGTGGAGATAATACTGGAGATTCTGATGATGGATTAGATGATGATATGTCATACGAATGGGTTATTTGTCCTGAATACGAATGGGATTTAACACCAGATAAATTCTTAGTAGTTGCTGATGATATAGCAGATGAAGAATTTGATGCTACAACAATGGTTAAATATTCTGATGTTGTTAATGAAGTTACTGATGTTAAAGTAGGTAACTACGTAAAACAATCATTAGTTATTCATTGGTAAAATTATAAAGAGAATAAGCAAATGCTTATTCTCTTTATTTTTATTATTAGTTAAAATCCAATAGCAATATACTTAACATATAATAAAGTTTCATCACCATCTGAAAATCCACCATTCACATGATGTAATCTAAATGTACAACCATCATACCAATCATAATGATCTACTAAACTTATGTGAGTATAAACATCTAAAGTAGAACTTTCCATTCCTAATTTAGGCATCTTTGTCCCTACAATAATTGGAATAGTATTAAAAGTTATAGGAAATTTTATTGAGTGACTTAGAATAACATGTACTGAAATCTTTTCTTTAAAATTACAAGTACCCCAACATATTTTAAGTCCATTCTCAAATATATGATATCCATCATTTGTTATATTTAATCTATTTAATAATTCTTGTTGGTTGCAGTTTTGTTAAGTAAGATTTCTGTAATTCAAGATAATTCTCGAAAGATAGAGAGATTTAACTTAACAAAATTGGTTCACCCCCTCTCCTCTAAAAATATAAAAAAAGAAATGACTAAAAGCCATTTCTTTTGTAAATTATTCTTTTCTAATAGCACCAGCATTAATCATCGCTTGTTGAATAGGTGCTAATGCTCTACAGCATTTACTTGCACTCTCTTCAGCAATAGCAACATGCTCTTCAATTTCTTTAACTTTCTTATTTGTTTTTGAGTTTTTACATAATGCTACTGTAGCCATTGTTGTTCCAATAACTCCAACAGCAACTCCTGCTCCACTAATCATATAATTAGTAGTTTGCATTTTTTTGAATTTTTTCTTTGTGATAATAATCATGATTATAATCCTCCTAGATTTTATTTGATATCTATAAAATAATATATCATCAAAAAATAATAAAAAATATAGAGTTAGGATACAAATCCTAACTCTATATATTATAAGGTAACTTCAACATCAATTAAATCTTTAAGTTCACTTTCAATTTCTTCAGATGATTTAATCTCTTTCTTAACAGGTTCAATTTCTGTACAATTTCTATAGAAATCTGTTGTTCCATCATATGAACCAACAATGAATTGTCTTGCTTGAATTTCTTCATCAATCATATCATTTAATTCATCAGTATTGATTAAACCAAATTCTTCAAGAATTTCTTGACCAATCTCTCGTCTTCTATCAATGATAAATTTATCATATTCTGTACATAAAATACTCTTACCAGAGTCTAATACAAAATAATCTAAATCGTCATTATTAAGTTCTAATAAATCATCATCAGAATCTAAGAATTCTAATTGGAAACCTAAAGATTTAAGAATAATTTCAAAGAACTCAGCTACTCTTGAATCATATGATTTATGTAACTGAATAACCGGTTCATTTGATAATAAAGCTTTACCTAAATCTTTTCGTCCTTTAACAGATGTACGATATAATGCATGTACTAATGCAACTTCTTTTGGATCCATAGCTATAGTAAAATTAAGGGTTTCAAATTCACCAAATCTAATTGCTGTAGATGAATATAAATCTTTATGTGCTTTAGATTTATAACTTCTTTCAGGAATACCCTTACTATTAATAGCACCAATACCACGAACAGAAAATCCTTTCTTTGCAGTTTGCTTAAGTGTGATAGTATACATATTAGAAATATATGAATCACTAATACAAGGTATCTCTCTTCCAAATTTTTGAATATACATCTTATCAGGAGCTAATAAATCCTTATATTTATTTTCTAATTCAATAATACGATAAAAGAATGGTACTTTTTCGTTTATTGATGGTTGATTAAGATGAATCTTTTCATTTTCACAATATGATAAAAATTCTCTCTTCTTTTCAGTTGAAAGATTCTTATATTTATTAAACAAGAAACTATATTGATCTTCATTGAATATCTTTAAGAATTCAAATAATAATTTCTCTTTATCTTTCATAGTTGTAAATGTTTTCATCTTTTGACTTATTCTTTTTGCTATGAAATTAGCAGCCAACTCCATAATAACTCCAGCAGTTGTTCTGTTTATAATAGCAAACAGATTCAAAATCATTTCAACGTGAACTTTATTTCCATTTTCGTCATAATAATAAGGCATTTCTTCTTTCTTACGAATTTCTGAAATAACGCTCTTATTTCCATAACGACCTGATACCTTTTGTCCAACCTCTAAAGGTATTTCACGTTCAACTAAAATATGTACTTGAACATTTGAGAATGCACTATCTTTTTCTTTCCATTTCTTTTTAAGATCTAACATCTCACATGCTCGTTTATAAAGATAATCAATATCTTGTGAAAATTCTTCTCCTGATGCAAAAATCTCTTCACAAGTTCTTTTAATATCTTTATAATATGCTGTTTGATAACACCAATAATTGTAAATTTGATGATAGAAAGAATTATCTTGTAAATCTTCATTATTGCAATAGATATCAATATCCATTACTCTACCTTTAAGATAATACTTCGTATCAGTATCGGTTACATGGTCAAGCATATCTGCTTTAAAATCAAACAATACCTGATTATTAAATTTTCTTCTTGTAGCCATTAAAATACCATTAGAAAATTCTCCAATATCAGGAAATACTTTATATGTAAATTCATCTCCATAAAGATTTAATGGGAAATCATTATCATTTAAAGTTGCTACATTTTCTTCAGTTTCTATAGTTCTCATATCTTGTGTTAATGAATCTGAAACAACTGCAGCATCTTCTGATGTAAAAGGATCTAATGAAAATGTCGTTATAACATCTCTACCATATGAATAATTCATATGTTTATCATATGATGTTGAACGATATGCAATAGTACCTTCATCAATATGATCTCCCTCTTCAAAAGAGTCAATTACTTCGGTATTATATCTATACCCAAATACTTCAACTAAATCTTCATCTGGTTGACGAGTGAGTACTTCAAAACGTTTTTTAGTTTTGTTGTATATGAATAATTTGTATACAGTTGGGTTTTCAACCAAACCTTCAAATTTAACAATTTTTCTGTAAACCTCTGCTTCATCTAGACGTTTATAACCATCTGAATATTTTCCAACTACGTTTTCACCTCCCGTGAAAAACTGTGGAAAGTTTGGATTGATTTGATTTTTAAATTGATTAAGGTGAGAAGCGAACATAACACTTCGCATACTATTGATATATTGTGGAAATGTAAGCATACCCTTACCTTCAATAGATCTATCACCTTGATAGAGTTCATCACATTTTAACAACTCTTCCCTTAAGTTATACTTCTCCTTCATGTACGTAAAATCTCCTTTCTAGTTATATCCTATTTTATAATATATTAATTTATATAAAAAATACGATAAAACTTAATGGAATGTGAATGAGAATATAAAAAAGAAGAATCAGTAAATACTGATTCTTCTATACCCAATTTAATTATAAACTTCTTGCAAATGGATAAGGTATAATATAATCACCTAATCCTCTAACATCCAATTCTTTTGAAATTGCTTTATACCTTGTTGGAACTGTACATGATGAAATATTTAATATTTTTGCCATTTCAGATGCAGTTCTTTCTTTATAATTTTCTAATACTTTCATAAATTGAATCAACTCAGAATCTGTACATTTCTTGAAATTGATTCTTTCTCTTTTTGGTTTAACCTCAGATATCCCTTCAGGTATACCACTTTCAACACACATGTTTAAAATATCTTTAAATTCATCTCCTATAACTGGAGCTTTATCATTATCTAAAATAACAAGTCTGTCGAAATCCATTCCTTTTATTTTAATATATTCTTCTTTACCATCCTTGTATAGTATGTAACCTTCTTGTGTTGATACTGGATACTGAATTGAATGAATGTTATATTCATTCATAAGAGCAAGTCTCCATTCTTTAATTAATTGAATTGCCTCTTGAATACTTTCTTTAGTATCTTCATTAATTAATCTTTTAACGTTAATAACTAAATCGAAAGCATCGTCTGGTAAAACTACACACTGATTGCTTGATTTCTTTTCTACATCTGTCATGATAACAGTGAATTCGTTCATTACAGAAATGAAACTAACTGTACTTAGATGATATTCAGGTGAATAAATAAACGGAATATCAAAATGATTATATGGTCTAGATTTTATAGGTACCAATCTAATTCCTGCTCCAGCCATAATATTTTGATTCATTGTGTTTCCAACATCATTTAATACTAATGCTGGTCTTTCTTTTTCGCTACCATTTAGATCTGGTAAATGTAACCCTCTAACGATAGTTCTTTTTTGAAGCTTATGTGATCTCCCAAACATATTGCCCCATTGTGAATTAATTCCACACATACTTTACATCTCCTTTTGTAATATATAATCTCAAAGACAAAATAAATTAGTAGAATGAAATTAATCATTCTACTAATTTATACTTATCTTCACGAAAATAATATATCGCTGAATAGAATTAATATTCGATTTATTAGTAATCCATTTCCTCTTCAATTACTTCTAAATCGGCTTCTGTAAGCATTGATAATTTATTTTCAAGTACAGGAACGATGTTATCAAATAACAGTTTATACTTACTTCTATCTGCTCTAAATTCTTCATGTACATTTTTAAGAGAGAATTTAGCATCTTTATCAGATGTAAAATAGAAAGCATTTTTATTACCACCTGTAAGACCTAATTCTTTTGCATATGCAATACTAGATCTAATAGGGTCAATACCTCTTACCTTATCATAGATAAGATTTACAAATCGTCCTGCTTGATTTCCTCTTGATTTAACTATCATTACTTTTAGACCAAATCCATCGAAACCATCATCATCCAAATTATATTTTTCAGATCCAACTGCTACAAACTTAAGAAGTATTGACGCATTAAATTGCGGAGCTTTACCTCCAGGTAGAGCCTCATTTGGATTTAAATATAATATTTCTGATGGTTCATGAATAAATCCTAATTGTGGTTTATCCTTAATCTGGTTAATAGTGATAAGAATAATATTTGCTTTTCTAAGATACGGTAATACCTCATTAAAGAATCGTCCTATTTCACCAGTAATTCTCATTCTTTCTGTCTGACTACCAACTTCTTCAAGTTTAGCCAAATCTTTTTTACTTCCTTCATCAATCCCTGTACTTAAAGTTGCAATAGAATCGATGATAATGACACTTGGTTCGAATACCTCGATTTCTTCACCAAATTCATTAAGTTTACCTGTTTTATACTTATATAAATCAGGGTTTGAAGTCTTCTTCAAATACAAACGCATAAGTGTAGCCTTAATATCATTAATAGTATTAAGCTCTTGTCTTAAGATATATTTACCTGCTTTAATATCACTCATAGAAAACTTCGTTAAGTTCTGAATACGTGAGTAGTTCATAGCTTGCTCCAGGTCAAAGTGCAATACAATACCATTCTGGAAATTTCTCACTATATTAGCTGCTATCTGTGCAGCTGTCGTTGTCTTTGCTGTACTAGGTTTACCAATAAAGGTAACCATTGAACCACCTGTAATACCTATAGAAGGATATGAATCAATTACATTATCATTTTGATCATATACATTAATACGATACCCAAGGTAATAATCAAGTTGCGGTAATCCTGTCTTATAAGTAACGATGGATGCATTACAGTCAAAGTAATTTTCATCTTTCTTTTCTTCTGCTTTTAAAGCGTCAACTAATCCAATAGTTTTTCTAGACTTTGGTTCTAAGTTTTCAATAACTTCGTTCACATCTAGAAGTTCTACAAATTCTTTTGACATAATTACATTTTCCTTTCTTTAAAATTAAAGGAATGTAAAAAAGAAAATTAAATACAAAAAAAGAAGAGTCATTAAGACTCTTCTTCACATGTACATGGACCATCATAATTAATGAAATCTTTAAGTTGTTTCTTGTCAGATTCCCATCCAAGACGTAATAATCTAATAGCATTAGCTTCATCAAGTTTACATCCAGCTGCAAACATATGACCACCACCATCAAGTTTTCTAGCAATTACAGAACAGTCGATAGGTTTTTCATCTTTATTATTACTTCTAAATGAAACAATTCTTGAATCTGGATAAAGCATAACAACTATCTTTACACAATATTCATTTACAATAGTATTTCCAACATATGATGGATCATCAACTGGATATGTTATAATAGCAACATAGTCATTAGCTTTCAATCCTGACCCTTTAAGATCAATCTGCATATTAGAACAGAATTCATTTGCAGTAATAACAAATGCTTTATTAATCATAGATTTGAGTTGATTTCTTCTCTTTTCATACTCATAATCTATAAGAGAAATATCATCTTTATAGAATGGGTAATAATCAAATGATGGTATTTCATCAGTGCCTGCTACTAATCGTTCATCAAGATTTTCTAACGCTTTAAAGAAATCTCCATTACAAATATATTTAAAATATATTGTAAATCTGTCTGGATTATCAACTACGAAATCTTCAGGAATAGCTGGGTGTTCTTTTGAAAATTCAAAAGTATCATAATTTGAAATATGAAATACTGAAAGAATAATCCTTCTTATTTGTTTATATTTACATGTATCGAACACATGTAAATTATGTAAAAACATAAAATAAAAATACGTTGCAGATCTTTCAGCAGTTGATTGTGATTTTCCATCCATACATAACAAATTTAATTCTTGTTCTATAGATTTTCTTGTTTCTAATATAGTTGAAACACTAACTGAATTACCATTATATATAGTTGGTTGATAAACACATTTTAAAAATGGTTGAAACTCGTATTTAAGTTTACTCATATAAGATGAAACTATTGATACACTTGATGGAATACCAAACCACTCAGAATATGCATTTTCATATGGCAAATCAACAATGCAGTTATTTTCATAACTCAATGATTCAACATAGTTTTGATTTGTTTTGTGATGATCAAACTCCCAAAGTGCAAAATCGAAAAGGAAATGATTATGTTCAGTATCATCACCAGCTATCATAAGATTTGTTGCATATTCTCTTAATTTAATATATGAATCATCTGGTAAATTGATATCAGTAAATATTATTAAGAAAATGATTTTTCTTTCTATTCTTGTAGGAATAGAATATCGTCCATATTCTTTAACCATATATTCAAAGTTATCGACATTTGCATTTTTATTTGATCTTAATTTTTCAAGTTCATCCATAATATCTGTTACATTATTACCAACTGGAATAATAAGAGGTTTAGCCCAAATAGATTCTAATTTCTCTCCTGTATACGGATTAATTGTTGAAATTTCATCATTATCAAATACATATTTTGTAAGTAATGCACATCCAACACCATCCATATCTGCTGCATGTGTTACGTGTATAGGTATAATTATATTTTTCATTTTAATTCCTCCGTTTTTGATTATTTTATATACCAACTATCAGTTTCAATAAATTCAATATGTTCTAAATTCTGATTTACTACTTTAAGCTTTGCTTTATACTTATCGAATAATTCACCGCCTAAACCTATCATTGGTCCTGGTCTTGATGTACAAATTTTTATCGTTCGTGTACATGATGAACTGACACTTACAAGAATAATATCTTTAACACCAGCCTCATCTTTCCATTCTTTAATAATCGTAGAAATACTTCTCATCATAATTAATTTTCCTCCTTATTTAAAGACCAAATATAGTTAATATAGCAGATAATAATAAAAACATCCATGCTAATACTACATGCAATCCTTTAAGTCTTATAACATCTTTATCATTATTTTTAGCATGTACTTTTGATGCTGTATAAATCAGTACATATGCTATAACTGCGCATGTTAATCCTCTCATTTAACATATCCTCCTTTATAAAGTAAATAGTGATATTATTAAAAGTAAATATCCTATTACTGCTTCGAAATCATCACATAATTTACTAATAGTAGAGTTGCTACCACTTATATTTTTTGATGACCATAAAAATGCAAACCCAACAAATGCCAATGTAAGAGATTCCATTTAAAACCACCTCTTTTTCTTCTTTTTATCAGCATTATAATCACCTTCAGATAGATATGGTTCTGATTCCCATTGAGATCCACATGTATTACATGAATATATCGTAGTATAGTAAACTTTTATATTGAAAAATCCTTTAGCTTCAGAACGATATATACCATCATCAATTCCAACAAACTTTCCATTTTCTAAATGGAATTCTCTTGATTCTCCACAACATGGACAAATATTACATCCAACTTTTGCTTTATTTACATAAGCAGAATAATCACTTGCCATATCATTTGTTTTTATTATTTTCATATTTATTCCTCCTAAAATGTAAATCGATATCCTCCCTTAACTGCAGGACTATCACCTTTTTCAATGAGTTGGATATCTCTCAATCTTTTTATAACTTTTTTAACTTTCTTTTCACTAATTTCAAGTTCATCAGATAATACTTTAACATGAATTTTAGTAAAGTTTTGAGGATCTTCATGTTCACGAGAAGTTCCCATTCTTCTTGCTTTATTATAACCATTTAAAACTGTAAGTAAATAACAAAATACTCTAAGTTCATCTTTACTTAAATCTTCCATAGTTATAATAGTACGAAATCTTTCTTTTGGAACATGAAAGTTTTCTTTAAATTGTGCTACATCTACAGTTGACATTTTATAAATCTCCTTTTTTAGTAAAAATATTAAGAAGATAAGTTATATAACTTATCTTCTTAATTCATTAAAATAATATATGATTTAAATTGCTAACGTCACGGAATCAATTGCTCTAGTAACCATAGTATATAAAACTTTTCTTTGAAAATCTTTATCACCATATAATTCTGCTAAAGCAGTTACATTATTCCACTGTGATCCTTGTGATGCATATACAGTAATTGCATACGCAAATTCAAATAAATTTAAACCAAAACTCATTTTCTTTTGCATGTCACTTTTTTCAAGTGTCATTAAATGCTTATAATCTACAGGTAAATTTCTAAAAGTCTTTTTAGTAAAATCTGGTCTAAAATCAACTTCAATGCTTCTACCATTATAAGATTCTCTATTTACATATTCTAAAAAGCCAGTTGTTCCATTTGTCAGATATAAATTATCACCTACAGATTTTGACCAATCGTTTCTTTTACATATAACTTTCTCACCAACATAAGGTAAATCTATTCTTGGAAAATTTAAATAATCTTCTCTAAATAATTTATTTATATGCTGTTTAAGATTATTAGTTACTGTAAGTATTATATCTGCATGTTCCAATTGATATTGATTTAAGTCTTTTTTTCTAAGTATAGCACTATTACCATAAACACCTGGTCTTAAATCATAACCATCCAAAATTCTATGTGCAATATATACAATAGGATTATCTTCGGATTGTCTCATTAATTTTCTTAAGATGACATCAGGTTCTACCAAAAATGCCGGTTTGCCAAATACTGGTGGTAACTGATTTAGATCACCAAGTACAAATATAGGAATACCAAAAGATTCGATATCTTTCCTCATTTCAGGTGGAATCATTGTACCTTCATCTATTAAAATTGCTTTATATCTTTTTTTAATATACTCTTTTTTAACAAAGACATTTTTTAGTTTTGGTTTACCATTTGGTAAAAAGACAATTCTATTATCTTCGTCACGTTCAATCTCTTTTCTAAATTCATAGAATGCACTATGTGCTGTTACTGCAGGTAATCCATTTCTTGCTAATTGTGTGGCTGCTTTACCAGTATATGCAACACATAAAACTTCTCTCATAGGATCAAGACCTATTTTTTCTAAAATATATCTTATGCATGTGGTTTTACCAGTTCCAGCAGCACCAGATATTTCAAATACTTGATCTGATGATGCAGAATGCCACCACTTATCGGCTTCATAATATGCAAAGATTTGATCTGAATTTAATTCAATTCCCATAATAATCAACCTTTCATTTAGTCTTATACGAATGTCAAAATAATGAATAATTAGTGGGGTAAATTAAGGGGGTTAGGGAACCAATTTTGTTAAGTAAAATAAACAAAAACTTTTTTGTTAAGTAAATTTTTTATTGTAAATTTTTACCATAATTAAAATAAAAAACATTCTTTTAATGTGAAATACTACGGATTTATATCCGTATTTTCCTTTATTATTTTCATGAAAATATTAAAACAAGGAGGATTTTGATATGAGTACGATAAGACATCATATTGAAATGACCCACTTAGATTCGGGTGGAAATAAATATATACTTTATCCAAAGAATACTATGGCTGACGTTCATACGAGCTCAACATCAGGTGTTACGATCGAAGGAAAAGTTAATTTCTATGGAACTTGTACAACAGCTGCAGTTACAGTTGCTAAAACTGCTACAATTAGTGGATTTACACTTGTACAAGGACAACATGTAACAATAGCTTTCACTAACGGAATTACAGTAGCAAGTCCTACTTTAAATATTAACAGTCTTGGTGCAAAAGCTATTTATCACAAAGGTACAGCTTTAAAAGCAAATGTTATTAGAGCAGGTGCACGTGTTCAATTAGTTTATGACGGAACTAACTTTGAAGTATTAAACTTTGATGCTCCATATGCACAAAGTAACAACACTACAAAGTTTTATTTGTTAGGTACTCCTAACGCTGAAAGTGGTGTACCATCTGACCAATACTTCGATACAGGCGTATATGTAAGTGCAACAGATGGTCAATTAGTTGCAAAATCATTCTCTGGTAATGGTTCTGCATTAACAAACTTGAATGCTGGAAATATTGCTTCTGGTACGGTATCAGCAGATAGACTTCCAACTTCAGGTGCAACAGCTGGAACTTATGGTGAAAATGCTGGTAATGATGCTACATTAGAACATAGTGGTTCACTTGTAGTTCCGAAAATTTCATTAGACAAATACGGTAGAATTACATCTGCTGAAAACATTGTATATACAATGCCAGCAAATGAAAATACTGATGAAAAAGTAAAAGTAACTCAAAATGCTACAACAAAAGCATATGTAACAGGTACAACAACTGCAAATGGAAATACTGGTGGATTATTATATGATCCAAATGTGTATCTTGATACAACATCTGGTAGATTCCATGCAGCAACAATGAACTCAAATACTTACTACCTCGGAGATACTTCTAACTACATTGACAGTTCAAATTACACTGGAACTGCAGCAAATGTCGGAACACTTTCTGAGTGGTTGGTAGATAGTTGTGCTTCAGATAGTGCTAACGGAGTCACCAATCAGGCACTTACAGCTAATCAGGGATATTTGTTACAAAATCAGATTGATGAGCTAAACTGCAACCAACAAGAAATGTTACGATTAGGAATAGGGGATAGTAAAATTGTATATGCTGGTAATAAAACTATTGGTATTGATGAAAAATTCTGTGAATTTTATTTATCAGAAGGAATATATTTAATTATAGGTTATTTATTTGGGGAAAGTATTACTGATGGATTTGATGTTGTAGCATGGCTAGATGGAATAACTGATCCTATAACAAATTTTGGATATTGTGTAGTTAGTAATAGAACAGGATTTAGTAAAGTATATGATATTGGTGAAGATGGTAAACATTTCTATTTTCAAAATTTATCAGGTGCAACCTATAATGTTAGAAATGCTACATATTTGGCAGCAATAAAACTTAGTGACAATATATCATAATAAAATAGATAGTAGGTCTTTTGAAAGACCTACTATCTATTTTTCTTACCTACGAAAGGAAAAAATAAAAAATTGTAGCATTGTTTTATACATTTTGTAGAAAGGACTCCTCCATGAACTTACCGATATTCATGGAGGATTTTTCTTGTAATGTACATTATGATTTTAATAAACCTAAAAAGGTATAAACCATGGTATTTTAACAATGAATACTATTTTTATTCATTATCCTTTTGTTTACAGTACGATTATTTTTTATTAAGAATTACTTTGAATAGTAAGAAGAATATACCAGTATATACCTTTCTTATAAGATATTCTAGTAGGTTCTCTTCTATATCTACTATGAATACCAGTTTCTTCTGCCCATTTATCAAGCAATCCTTTAATAGTTGCAATATTCTTATTATTAGAATTAGTTTTTCTAAATAACTCTATTCCATAAGATAAGAACATTTTTGATTTTATTTCTGATACTTCATGTTTTTCATCAAATAAATAGATGAATAAAACTGCATTAATAAATTCTTCTAATTCTGTAGAACGAGAATCAATAAGAATTTTTGTAAGATATAGTCTAAGCTCACTTACAGATAATTGAGCCATATGACCAGCAGTTTCAAGTATTCTAAGATCAATACCATTAGTTAAAAGATTGATAATAATCTTATGCGTAATAGTTTCAACTTTAGAAGTATCATTATTATAATCTGTAATAAGAGCTCCTGTATCATATGATTCTGATTGTGTACTTACAGTTTTTCCAGCATTATAATTCTTATTATATTCATTAGCTATTTTCTTAATCATTGAGTTTTGGTCATTTCTGATTCTTTGAATATATCTAATAATTTCTTTATCTGAACCTTCTTTGAAATAAGGTTTTAAGAATTTATATGCAGAATCAATTGATTTTTTAAGTGCTCCAAAAACATGTTTTTCTTGTTTAAAGATAAACTTTTCTGTTAAATGATCTGCTGTATATTTCATTACACCTGGATTTGCACCATATTTAAAGTATTTACTAAATACTGATGGGTATGATGCTAATGCATGAATAATTAATGTAGTATTAACACCAGCATTATCATTTTTGAGTGTATAGTATCTTAAAGCACAGTAAAATACTGAGAAAATTGGATTTTGTTTAACCAATCTGAACTGAGCAGTGTCTGATACAGCAGATACTGCCTTACCAACAATTTTGATTAATTCTTTTTCTGTGAAATCAAATATTGCATAGAATTTTGATTTATCAACATCTGTAAAAGCAATCATTGATATTGGACACGGTTCATGTAATTTATCAGTATTTCTATTTACAAATTCTTCTACTGTTTTCTTGAATAACTTATCACCATTTGGAGTAGATAACACTTCTTCTACTCTAGGATAAATCTCTTCAATAATAATATGAGTATTATTAGTTGCTTCTAAGAAAGTACTTAAAGCATCCATAAAACAGTCTTCATTATTATCATCTATAGAATCTTTAAATGATTCCATAAATATAGTAGGATCATCGAAGCATTGAACTGCTTCAAAAATAAAGTCATTTTTCATTTCATTAAATACTCCTACTGATGATTTTTTTGCTTCATATAAAATAACATAATGACCATATTCATTTTTATGTTTTGTATCAACTTTTCCAATTCTTTTATAAAATCGTATTGCATCTTTATTTTCTGGACTTACATAGCAATAAATTTGATCATATTTGAATTTATTGTCATTAATAATTTTATTTATTGTTTCTGTACCATGATGTTTATTCCTATACTCTTTTAGTATTTCAAAATTACTAATACCCAAATAACGACGTTTATTTTCGTTGAATTCTGTAAATCCAATATACCCTATGTGTTTAGAATTATAGTAAATTTTTTTAATAGTTGAATATACCAAATCATCTGATATAGAACCACGTGAATTAGTTAATGTATAAAACTTTTCTCTTTCTTTTTCATTGTTAATACTTCTAAATTCATATTTATCTTTAGAACTTTCAGTCATAACTGATTCTTCATATAAATTTATTAACTCATTATAATGATCTTTATTTGTTTTTCCGTATAATTCTAAAGATTTTTTATCAGATTTTTCTTTTTGTTCTTGAGACATGAGATTCCAATTTCTCCAAATTCTGTCTAGTTCTTGTCTAGTAGGTTCTTTATGGATAAGTTCAATACCATTACTCATCCTATATTTATGAGCATCATCAGAACTTAATTTTTCATATATTTCATTTCCATATTTTTTCTTAACCTCTTCATCAGAATAAGGAGGATCATATTCATCATTTACTGATTCTTTTAAAAGATTCGGATGAATTTCTTCTTTTATATAAGAAACCATTGATTTAGGTATTGGTTGTTGTTCGGACCATTCCCAGTTAAGACCTTTTTCAGTTCTCCATATAGTAATTATACCAAGATATATAGGTCTTAATTCTTCTCCTGCTGTATATAAATGAGCTTCAGTTTTATCTAAATCTTTAAAATGATAATTACTTTCAATATCATTATGAATACAAGATTCAATAGATTTAGAATATAATTCTTCATCCCATCCACCAGCAATTTTAGGATTAAATCCTTTGCGAGAAATTTCAGCATGATACCATGTAAATTTTGTTAAATCAGCATCACATGATTCTTTAACAACTTTTATATTATCTCTATCATCATCAACCAATTCGAGACCATGATCACGAAGAATTGATACTACCATTTGGTTTTTTAATGCATCTTTATGATCTGGATATAATTTATCCCAAACTTCAGTAATATCATACCATTTACCATTTTTAACCATGTTATCATCACGGTCTTCTTTATTAATATAACCAGTAAATTTTTTAGAGTAATCGGCTACATATAATTTTGTATACCAACCATACCACCAATCTTCTTCTGGTACATTTTCTTTTTTGCACTTTTCAATAGCATTATCATTAACAGAAATTCTAGAACTAATATACTTAATATCAGTACAATTAATTTTAGCTTCTTCTTTGGCTTCTCTTATTGCAGATTTTTCATGTGGTTCGTTTTCATCCCAACCACCACCTGGTAATCTGTATTCACCATTATCCTTAAAGCAAAGATATACTTTATCTCCATTAATTATTAATACTTCACTTCTTCCACGTAAAGGCTTATCAATTCCTTTAGCTTTTACATATGCATTTGCATGTTCACCATTATTTTTAAAATAAACCTCTTCAATCTTTGAATCATCTGGAACTATTTCATCTGTAGATTCTGTATAATATTCATCTTGGTAACTTACTGATTCATTATAGTTACCTAATTTTTTAAGATTTTTAAATACATATGTGTATCTCTGAGATAATTCTGCATTTGTAGGTCTATAGTCATATTTTCTACTATAATCAGAACCTAAACTGTCCTGAAGAATTGTATAAATTTTAGCACCATTTAAAGCTGCATATAAATCAGCATTCTTTTCTGAATATACAGCATTACCTTTAATCATAGCATCTTCTCTTGAACTAGGATTGAATGGTTGGTTCTTGTGTTCACAATGACCAAGTCTAATATGACCAACTTCATGCATTACAGTGAATATTTGATTTTCTAATTCACTTTCAAAAAATAATGGGTATAATAAAACATAATATTTTCCTTCTGGACTTTTAAAAGCAGCACCAGGTGTCAAAGATTTTTTATCATAACAGAAATTAAATATAATTTCCATTCCATCATCAAATTTAAGAGATGCTTCTGGAACCGAATAATCACCAACATCTCTTTTTATCATTAAGTTTTGAACTTCTTCTGTTTTTATACTATCTTCATATTTTACTTTAAGTTGTTTAATAAACTTAATTACACTCTTTCTATTAAGTTCAGGATTTTTACTTAATCTATGAAGGAGTATTTTATTGACAAAGAAGTTTCCAATATAAGATTCTGTAAAGCAACTTTCTTTCATACTGATAAAAATAGTTCCATAGTTATCAGGAGAAACTTGTGCTTTAGGTTTAATCTCTTTATTTACTTTACTACATACATTAGGAAGACCTTTAAGTTGTCCTAATGATATACATAAACTTTCACCGAACATACCAGAATTATTAGTAGAAATCCACTTATTCATTTCATTTTTTGAAATTTTAGGTTCAAAACCAAGTGATTTAAGAACATCAACTGCTTTCTTTAAAGAAGTTTCTCTTTCTTTTTCAGTAGATTCTACAAATATATTTTCATCTAGTTTTTCAAGTAATTTTCTTTCATTTTCAGTAAATATACTCATAATTTCAATCCTTTCTATTTACGTTAATAATTTGTTTTCTGGCTTATTTTATAGGAAGTTTTATAAATTATAAACCCAGTTACAATTATTTATGAATGAGAGGAGGTGAGATAATGAGATGGGAAAGTATTAGCCGGATTAAACTGGATCATTTAATTGCTATAGACTTGTGTAAAAATAAACACATAAGATTATTTGCATTGGTGATGATATTCGTTTTGTTATTCGGGACATTTCGGAGTTCTCATTCAAATACCGAAACCGAAATAGGTTTTTGTATGGGATATAGTCATCACACATCGCGGTTCTATAATAGTCATTATATATATGACAAAATCCCTTTAGATGACTATATAATAGATGTATTTAACAATGTAGCAATAAGGGATAGACAAATTCTATTCGTAGAAATAGTCGCTACGATATCTATGTTATCGCATAAGCCCCTGATGGTGGCGCATAGACGTACATGTGATAATACTGTGTGTAAAGAATGTAGTAAGGTCTTTTATATAGTAAGATCAAAAATAACAGTTTCACGTGACATTCACAGACGTGTTTTCGGGAGATGTCAACACCCTGTTTAGGTACGCTAAAATTACTGTATTACAACGAAATATATATTGAAAATATTATCGGTGAAAAAATTGTGAATCCTTATGTAGAGTAGTTGTAATACCAACTTATGATTATAGTATAGCAGGTAAAAGTAACTGTGTGATTCCTTACATGTTACACACACGAAAATTTCCTAGGGAGCCATCTGGCAATCCCTAGGAAATTTATTTTTATTTTAAAGCATTAATTAAAATATCTTTTTCATCTTCTGTAATAACTCCTTCATACATATATTTATGAATACTAAGTTCTAAATCAATTGTATTTTCTTTTACAGCTTTTTCTTCTTCTACTACTTTATCTGTTACTTTCTTTACAGGTATAGGAAGAGAAGTGTCTATAAATATAGAACTAGAATTAAAACTTGATGCCCTTGGATCTATATAAGCAGTTTTAACCTCTTCTTTTGGAACATATTCATTTTGGTCCCCACTTGATTTAGTACCTTTCTTTCTTAATGAGAAATATACTCTTTTTGATGGATAAAAGAATTTTCCTTTAGACTTGAAAACTGGTTTAAGTTCTCTGATATTATCAACATCAGTTTTATGAACTAATTCAGTGTCTGTAGGTATAATAATTTTCTTACCACTTCCTACATTATATTTGATATTCACATCATTCTCTTTATCAACAGTATCAATTTTTTCAATTACAGTTTTATTGCTTGGAATTTTAAATAGCTTACAAATCCAATCATGTGCTTTTTTATAAATATTGAAATTATCTGTTGATTTCATAGTACTTAATTTTTCTTTAAGTTCTTTTTTATCATCTTCTGGTAAATTCATAATCTCTTCACTATTACTGATGTTTTCTGAAATTTTATCCCATTCTTCTTTAAGATGTTTTTTACCATCGAATTTTCTTTTTAATTCTCCGATTTTGTCTTTAATAACACCTTCTTGATAAACTTCATCATCATCTGCAAATTCCAAACCATAATATTCCATAAAATCAGTTAATGATGTAAATGTAGGTTCTTGAAATAAATCTTCCTGCACAGATTCTTGTACATCTTTGATATTTTTTCTACCCATATCTACTTTTTCAACTTTAATAGGAAAACTAGTTTCTACAAATACAGCACCCATACTATATACAGGAACTAATGGATCAATATATGCATATTTTATATCTTCCACTGGTGTATAGGTAGTAGTTTTCTTATTTTGTTTTATATCTGCAGCAAATTTATTCATATTCTTTTTAAGAGTAAAATAAATTCTTGGTGAAGAATATAAATATGATTTTGCAGATTTTCCTTTGAATTTAGGTTCTAAAGAATCAATTGTATGACATGTAGACATATGGTAAAGAGTACTACCTGCAGGAATTGTAATTTTCTTTGGAGACACGTTATAAATAATCTCAACAAAGTTATTTTCTTTAGAACGTTGTAATCTATAAGTTACAATTACAACATGATCTTTTGGAATACCGGTTACACTACAGAGTGATAAATAGTGCTTTTTATATTCAGGAAATGTTTCAGCTTTTCTCATACCAGCAAATGCTTTTGCTATAGTATCATAATCTTCATCAGATAAATTCTTTTCAGAATATTTTTTATTTGTTGAAGATATGTTCCATGTCTTCTCAATATCGACACGGTCTTTTAATTTTCTAACAACTTGACCAACTTTACCTTTTACAGATTCAGTTACAAGTTCTGAATTAATTAAATTTTGCATATATTCACCTCGCTAATATCCGATTAATAAATTGTTTTCAGTACTAAATTATATGATATTTTTAAGGGGAGGGGAACCAATTTTGTTAAGTTAAATCTCTCTATCTTTCGAGAATTATCTTGAATTACAGAAATCTTACTTAACAAAACTGCAATCAACAAGATCAGCAATATTTTATAGATAATTTGATTGTAGTAAATAATTGTATTGATATGTTAATAGAAGGTGATGATGGACCTATAAATACCTTAAAACAAGAATGGAATAATCTTCCATCGGATAGATTAGTAAGTGGAATTATATGGGCATCAGGACTCCATCTATTTCAAGGATACATATATTCATCACGACTATATGGATCTATATTTATACATAATTTTGCTGGAGCATTATGTCATTTAAGATGTGAAAATGGTAGTTTTAATGAAAGATATCTATAATAAGATAAATATTAAGTTATTAAAATGGAGTTGGAAAGGAAGGATGGTGAACCAATTTTGTTAAGTTAATTTTCTCTATCTCTCGATGATTCGTTTAAGTTACAGAAATCTTACTTAACAAAACTGCAACCAACAAGACATATTAGATACTTTATATTGGAGACCTGTATGGGGAGGTTGTGTTACAATGTTTTATCAAGATAATAATACTCTGTACAGAGATTTAACTATAGAAAATAATGAATTGCCACCATATTTTTTTTTGATGATTCTAAAATATATAATAATTCTGTTTTAATGTTAAATGTAAGATTTCAATCAGGTACACCATGTACAAATGGAATTACTCCTGTATATAATATTGAACCTACTAACAGAAAAGTTAGATTGTATGCATTTTATCCTGATGGTGGATTAGTTAATGGACATCTACTATCAATGGGATATGTACTATTTTTATCACATGATTATCTTTAATAGTTATCGACATAATATTATCAACTAAAAACATTATACTAAAACTATTAAAGAAAGGATGTAAAAAGATATGAATCCTTTAGATGGAAAAAATACAGTAATTAACTTCATTGATGAAGTTAATAAACAACGCTCTCTTGACAATGCATACGATAATATCAATAATGATCCAACTATCAAATTGCGTCGTTTAAATGAGACAAAACAAAAGGGTGTTGATACTTGCATGAATCACATTCTTTCAAAGATCTGTATGAATGCAATTCCTGAAGTAAACGGTAGAGTAGCAGATACTCCTGATTTAGATAAATTTGTTTCAGATTATATCGCAAGAAGATCTTGTGGAAAAGGATTAGAATTCTATGTAAAAGAAGCTATCAGAAAGAACCCTAAAAATACATCAGTAATCAAGAATGTATACGAATCAGTTCAAAAAATCGTAAATGGTGAATATATGGAGAAAACATTAAATCCAGAATCTATTACAGAAGAAGATTATGATTTCAAGATGACACCAGAAATTACCGATAAATTATCAGCTGTTATTCGTGATAACCATCTTGATGATTTGGCTGATGTTATCAAAGATAATGTAAGAGATACTGCTATCACAGAAGTTGAACTTGCAAAGAAAGAAAAAGAAGATAGACTCGCTTTAGAGGAAGAACTCACAAATGATGAATCAATCACTACAGAGTCTGCACTTATGGAAGCATTAAAAGAAAGAGAAGTAGGAAAAACAACTTCTATTTATACACCTTCATTATTTGAAGGAGTAATGATTAGCAAATTTAATGCTATGGAATCAGTAGGTTCTAAAATAGGTGAAACGGAATTTAATATTCCTGAATATGTGACTGAAGGTGTTATTGATAAAATCAAAGCATCTTTTAAAACAAAAGCAGAATCTGATGCTAAGGTAACAATTTCAAAATCTCACCCTACATTTATTGCAAGTATAGAAGGAATGTACAAAGCAATTTATAGTGAGTATAGAAGTAAAATTGTTCCTATTAATATTAAGAAACTTAGCAAAATGGCTAAGGATATCTTAAAGAGTCCTGTTGTAACAGGAGAACTTACAGTAAAAGCTCCAAATGATCTTGATACTGTTAAGAAAGAAGTTGAAGATTACAGAGCATCTGTAAAAGGAATGATGGAATCTAAGAAAAAAGAAATGTTTGAATGTAAAGCAAATTCAAAAGTATACAAACTTGAAGATGCTGTTTCAGAAATGAATAAAGCAGTTTCAGCATTAGATTCATTCTTCGAAAACCCTGATGTTAAATCATATGTAAATAAAGCATCTACATATGTTTCAACTAAGGCTAATAAATGCGAGAATCCTAAAGATGTTATCAAGGTATACGAAATTGCACTTGAATACTACGTAGCAGATTTATATTATTATTCAGCAGCAATTACTTATGTAGTTGGAGTTGTTGATATTATCAAATCATTGATTGCTAAGTATGAGAATAAAGAAGTAAAAGAAGCAGCATTTGACAATGCTGTTATGGAATATACACTTCTTAATATTTCAAAAGCATTATATCTTGAAAGTTTTAACACAATGGATGTTGAAAGAATTGCTAAAGAATATGCAATGAATTAATAAATAAAAGATAAGAGATTTTTTCTCTTATCTTTTATTTTTACATTTAATAAACTATATAGTAAGTAGTTTAAGATTAAATTACTTATTTAATATACCAGAGTCAGCTGTCTGCTGTCGTTCTTTAGTCATTAGTAATATTGAGTAGTCCATTGTTATGGACTACTCAAACCTTTTTATTTTTATATTTTTTTGAATAAATTGGATGTGAGAGTAAAGATGGGAGGAACCAATTTTGTTAAGTTAAATTTCTCTAGTTTTCGATAATTTCCTCTGATTACAGAAATCTTACTTAACAAAACTGCAATCAGCAAGAGATGTTCAAAAGTTCAAAAGGTTATACAAAAAATATATATACATTAGAATCTTCAAAATATGTTTCATTCTTTCAAGATGATACTAATACAAGTTTAATAGATTCTGAAATTGCAACGTTTGATAGGGGCGGGTATATTAATATTCAACAAGATATGTTAGCAATGATACATATACATATATTAGGTTCTACTTCTGATACAGATGAAAAACGGTCATGGTTTGTATTACATGAATATGGAAAAACTGGTTATATAGAAAATGTTATTGAATATGGTACTCATACAACAACTGATATGATTGCAGTTATAAAATGTACAAAAGGAATGGTACTTGCAGTTTATACGATTGAAAAGTTTTCTGTTAATAATGGTATTTCAGGAACATATGCTGAAGTTATAAAAATAAAAGATTTATAATTTCATAAGGAAGAGAGGGGGATATCCATTTTTATCACCATGTGCTTATGCTGATGTATGGTACACAAGTGATACAACTGTTAAAATAGAAATGTATAATATTCCTGCACCTGGTACTTCACAACAATATGGTGTAGTTATTGCCGGAATAAATTAAAAATAAAAGGATATCTGGAAATCCCAGATATCCTTTTATTAATAAATATTTATAGAATTTACTTGATCATGTTTTAATAAAACTTCATTTAAAAGAGTTTCTATAACTGAAGGATTATAATACTTAATCTTTCTTCCAACTAAATCTAATCTACTAATACATCCATTTAATTCTAAAATAGTATGCCATAAGTGAATAGTTCCATATAGTGCTTCAGAAACAGTATGAGGATTTTGTTTGTATTTTATATACATTTCATCATTTAACTCCTCTTCAACAACATAATCTTTTAAATAGTCTCTATATGTATTAATGATATTTTCATATGGTATAGTTATTGTATCTCCAGATCTTTTATCTGTTATACTAAGTTCACTTATATATTCCCTATAACTAAGATCATTCTTACTCTCACCAGTAACTTGTTTTTGTATTGTATCATAATTTTTAGTCATTTAAAATCACCACCTTAATCATTTGAAAATGTCATATCCTTAATGGATGATGTAGGACATTTACAAATAACTCTAGTTCCTTTTCTAATAAATTTGTTTCCAGCATCATCAATATCATATTGAGAATCCCATGATTTATTTCTTTCAAAAGGAATATTCAAATAATTTTGTGTTCGTATTACAGAAGCAGTCAATATCCTACATCTAGGTGCATTTCTAAAGCACAAAGTTCCACGAGATCTGATAGTTTCAATTTTAGGGATTCTAAAATTAATTTTAGGCATTAATTGTGGTATATAAAGTGGATATTTTTCTCCTGCTTTACAAATACCAGATGTTTCACATACAAATGCTGGTTCATTATCTTTTATTTTATAAATATTTGAAATATTTGTTATCATATTCTATCACCTTCTATATAATTAAAAAAATGTTTTTAGTATATATTTAGAGAGGAATATAAAAAGATGATAGATGAAATGGGTGATGGATTAGGTGGGTGAACCAATTTTGTTAAGTTAACTTTCTCTATCTTTCGAGAATTATCTTGAATTACAGAAATCTTACTTAACAAAACTGCAACCAACAAGAGATGTTTAATTATGTTGATCATTTATATGTAAATAAATATAATTATACAAATGGAACAAAAATTATAGACTTCCCAACAGATAAAAATATAAATTTCATATCTGCATGTTTATGGAATGGTGATAAAAGAAGTCATGAGTATGTAACAATCCCACTATGTACATTAGTTAGTAATAGAATTATAGAATTTAGAGATAATACTCCAAATGTATATGCAACAATTACAGTTTCTAATGATGCAGAAAAACTTACATTTGTATGTAACCAAGAATGGTATTTATTATGTTTCTTTTTCTAAAAGTAGTGTAATTGTGCTAGTGTAAGATAATGTAGTGAGAGATATGAAGTGGGTTGAGAACCAATTTTGTTAAGTTAAATTTCTCTATCTTTCAAGAATTATCTTGAATTACAGAAATCTTACTTAACAAAACTGCAACCAACAAACTCTTTTAGCTAATGTTGAAGTAAGAAAAGTTTTTGTTCCTGTTCCATCAGCATATACAAATTCTGTTATTGAATTTGATTATAGTATAGGAGTATCTGGATATAGAGCATTAGGTGTTATAGGATATAATATGTTTACAACATATGTAATATCTTCAAGAATGTATATCTATACAGATTATCCTGAAAATGAAACTGCTGTAATATCATTAAGATATTGGTCATCAGGTTTTAATGGAACTCCACACCAAAACAATCAAATATGCTTATACATTTTATATGTCAAACTATAATCTAGATTTTAGTCATATTAAAAACATTTTTTTAATATTAAAAGAAAGGAATTTTTATTATGGCTACTTTTGACGAGTTATTAGCAATAGCTGAAAATTATAAAGATATGGTCTTAGAAGAGAGTGTCAAGGGAACTATTGGACGTTTAGGTTTAAAAACAGTTGATACCGCTCGTTTTATTAAAAATAAATATGATAATATGGATAAAGATTCTGATAAAAAAGAAGAACCAAAAAAACCAGATGATAAAAAAGAGAATTCTGGTGTAGCTAAAGTCGCTAAAAAAATAGCAGCTGTTCCTTCAGCAGCACTTGTAGGTGCTATGGATGCATCATCTGGTGCTATAGCTAAAGTTGCTACAGCAAAAGAAAAAGCAGAAATTATCAAAAAATACAAAAATAAACCAGATGAACTTAAAGTTAAACTTGAAGAACATAAAGAAAAACTTCTTAAAGTTAAACAAAAAGTTATGACTGGTGAAGTTGCTGCATCATCTGTTATTGCTATTGGTCCATTAGATTGGGCACTTAAAACTATGATAGCGTACGGTTCTAAAGCCACCAATAATAAACATGCAAGTAAAGCATTAGTTGATGGTATTTTATTAGGACCTATTTTAGCAAAGAAAGTTTCAGATATTATTGCTAAGAAAATAACAGGTAAAGAAGCTCAAGAAGTTTATAGTGAAGTATCTAGTAAAGTAATTAGAACTTTAGATGCATGGGCAAAATCCGATTTAAATGAAGAGAAATTAACAGATAAAGTTGCAAATAAAGTGCAACCAAGAAAAGTTGTAACTGAATCAGAGATTTGTAGTATTATTGAAGAATTGGGGGATGTTATTGATACTGCAATTTACGAATCTGTCACAAACGGAGAAATTTCTGAATCATTTGTATCTGAATTATATTCAAATGAACTATATGGATGTAAAGATTTACTTAAAATATTTGAATCTTCAGTTCAAAGTAAAATTACTGATGAAGAATTTAAACTTCTTATGAGTTGTGTAGATTAAATTAAATAAGGTATACTTTAAAAAGTATACCTTATTATTTTTTCTTTTACAAATTTTTAATATGAGAAAGGATTTTATATATGAAAATTTGTGAATTAATACTTGAAAATTTTGAAGGTGTTAATGTTGCTATGCATACACCTTATATAAGATTAGATTTACGAAATACAAAAAATAAAATTTGTTTAATAACTGGACCTAATGGGCATGGAAAAACTGTTTTATTATCTCAGTTAAATCCATTTGCTACATTAGGAACTTTAGACGAACGAGATGCTCTTCCACTTATAATGAAAGATAAAAAAGGATATAAAAAAGTAGTTATACTAGATGGTGGAAATGAATATGAAATAGAGCATTTTTACACACCAAGTAAAACATCACATAGTGTGAAATCATATATTAAAAAGAATGGTGAAGAATTAAATCCTAATGGAAATGTAACATCATTCAAAGAAGTTGTAAAAAATGAACTAGATATGGAACAAGATTACATGAAATTAATTCGTTTAGGAAATAACGTAATAAATATGATTGAACTTAAAAGTGCTGAACGAAAGACATTCATGTCTAAAAGACTTGAAGAAGTTAATGTATATTTAGTTTATTTTAAGAAAATAAATTCAGAGCTTAATGCTCTTAAAACTATGATATCCATGGTTATGGATAAAATAAAGAAAACTGAAATAGAAGATGTTGAAGAGTCTACATCTATTCTTAAAACTAGAATGGAAGAATTAGATGATATTGAAAAATCAATTATATCTATTTCTGATAGTATAGGAAAAACATCATTTCAGTTATCACAAATCCCAGAAGATGCTTTACTTAAAATGAAAGAATCTGAAAAGAAGTTATCTAAACTTATAAAGGGTTCTATAGGAGATACTTTAAGTTTAAAAACTCTTCAAGAAAGAGAAAAAGTACTTAATACATCGATAATTACAAGTGAAGAACGGCAAAAAAGTCTTCAAACTTCATTATCAGTATATTTAGAAACTATAGATAAATCTAGAACTGAAATAGATTTAACTAATACTAAATTGAAAAATATAATTTCTCAATCTGATATTGATGGATTGAAAGGTATAATTTCATCATTAGAAATTTCTATAAAAAATAGGAATAATATGTTTGGTGAAATTAATTATACTAAGAAAGATATTGAAGATTCATTATCTTTCTTAAAAGAAAAACAAGAAATTCTCAATACAACATATGAATTTGGTTCTGAACCTATAAGAAAAGTTATTGAACTTATGTTAAAAGGTGATGATGTTAAATCATATATTGAGACTAAGATTAAAAAAGCTGTAGCAGAAGAAGAAATTGAAAGCGGAAGATCTTTAATTAATAGAATCATATCGCAATTTTCTCCAAAGATTCCAAAAGGATGTCCTAGTAGTTGTTCATTTATAGAACTTTGGAATATACTAAATGATTTATCTAAAGATATAGTTAAAGATCATGATAAACCAAATAAAGATTTTTATTCATATATGCTACTTGCTTATAATAATATAAAAAGTGTATTATTATCATTTTCAGATAAAAAGTCTTTATTTGAAAAATTGCCTGATACACTTAAAATTCAGTTAAAAACTGAAACCATACTTCAAAAAATTAAAGAAAATGAATGGATTTATGATAGAAAAGTTTTCTTTGATGAGTTAGCATTTATAACAGAATATGAAAATTATATTGCTGATAAAAAGACTTTAGAAGATAAAAAGAAAGAACTTGATACGTTAATAATAAATTCACCATTATTAATTTTAGAAAACCATCTTAAAGATTTAGAAAAAACTTTGAAAGAATATCTTGACAAGTTTTCTGAAACTAAAGAAGAAATTCATTCATTAGAAATTAAAATACGAAAAGATACTGCAGAACGTGACGAAGTAACCTCATTAATTGAGATAGTTGAAAAGAAAGAAGAGTTAGAAGAGATATATAAAACTTCTAAATCTCAATTAGAATTGAAAACTAAATTACTTGAAGATAAATATAAACAAGAAACTATGTTAACATCATATCAAAATGATAAAAAACGTATTCAAACTGTAATTTCAACTTTATCTCATAATATAGAGCAGGTTAAGCAATATTCAAAAGAATTAAAAGTATATCAAAAATTCTTTGATGATTGGACTATATTAAAATCATCATTGTCATCAAATACAGGTATTCCGTTAATATTTATAGACTTATATTTAAAGAAAGCAAAGTCTGTAGTGAATGATTTACTTGACAAAATATATGATGGTAAAATATTTATAGAAGATTTTGATATTGGTGCAGATAGTTTTACTATTCCATTTAATAAAGATGGAAATAGAATATCTGATATAAGATATGCATCACAAGGCGAAAGATCATTCTTTTCAATTGCATTATCATTTGCAATTTCATTTGAAAGTATGAGTAGATATAATATTATGCTTTTAGATGAGTTAGATTCTGTTTTAGATGAATCTAACAGAAGTAAATTTATATCAATACTTGAAAAATTAATTGAGATGATTAATGGTGAACAGGTATTTGTTATTTCGCATAATAACATGTTTTCAATGTATCCTGTAGATGTGGTATCTGTGATTAATCAAAAACCAGATGATCATAAGAGATCAAATTATATAGAAATTTTATATAATTAAAAAAGTATACTTCCATACTGATGTTTTCAGTATGGAAGTATTTATTTGCCCCAAGTGATTAGTAAATTAAAATACTGGTATTTTAAACGATCTTATACAAATAAAATTTTACTTTTCATGGAGGTGTGATAAGTCATAATAATAATAGTCTATGGACGTGAACAATGACTATTACACATTGGCAGTATTATAACTCACCATCATTAAACTTCTTAAACCAGCAAAAGTTTAATTACCGAATGTCAAAAAGTATTTTAATTTAGTTGCAGCTTTCTAATCACTTAAAATAATTGTTTAAAAAATATAAAACTAGAACTAAATTAATAGTTCTAGTTTTAATTTCTTTATTTAAATAATGATTGAAGTGTTTCAGGTGTTAATTCTCCATTAACTTCTAATCCTCTTTGTATTGATTGATACTGTGCTAATATACCTTTCAAAAATGGAGTATATCTCTTATCAAATACATCACCATCCAACGTATCAGCCATTTTATAATCTATTACTGAATACAAAAGTGTATTTACAACATAGATAATTTTTCTCAATGCATTCTTATCACGAAGTAATAATTTATGATTAGGACAGTTATTTTTTGTTATAGAGTCAAAAACACCAGTTTCTGTTATTTCGCATCCATAATTATCACTGAATACTTTTTGTAATAATCTGATGGAATTTTCTTTTGTTGCAATATCAAATTCTCCTGTTATTGGAGTTTTAATATAACTAATTTCAGTATTTAAAAATACTTGATAATTTTTTATAACTCTGTCATATTTAGCAAAATTGATTTTAGTGATATTTTCATCATAATCAATAAAATCAGGCATTCCAAAATACGTCCATCTATTAATTCTAAAATATTCTTTCATCATATTAATTTTAGAATCTTTCATTTCGATAGTGTATCCATTGCCTAAATAAATACCAACATGAGTTAATGATTTATTAAATACAAGACAAACTTTATCATCTGGCATAGAGCTTATATGTCTTTTTATAACACATGATTTAAAATACTGAAGTACTGTTTTATCCTCACCAGTTATATAGTTCAATAATCCTGGTGCATCAAAACCAAACTTACTCTTACTTGTTGCTAGTTTATTGTAATAATATTTGTCATTAAAAGTTTCCGAACTATACTTTTTAATCAAATCATCAATCACTGGTTTTGTTATAAGTTTACCATTACCACCCCAAATATATGCAGGTTCTTCCAAATATAAATTTTCTAAAAATCGAACAAGGTCACTTTGCTTCATCTTTTCTATCATTATTATCAACCTCCTTTTTATAAACTTTCATTAAATTTCGTCCACTCATTGTATGATAAGGTTTTCTATCAAAATGATTTATTTTAGATTTATGATTAATCCTGTCTGGGTCTAATAATACTTCTAAATAAAATTGAGATGGACCTGTGTATCTCTCATTACTCATAGCACATTAATCCTTTCTAAAAAATAAAGTTTGTCGATTGAAATCTTAAAATAATGTGCTTTAAAAATCAGTTCTTTTTATAAATTTAAATTGGAGTTCTTGATAGAGTATGTGGGTGGGTGGGGAACCAATTTTGTTAAGTTAAATTTTTCTATATCTCGATGATTATCTTGAATTACAGAAATCTTACTTAACAAAACTGCAACCAAGAGGAATTATTACCTAATTTAATGGTATCAAAATCAACTAGTGGAACTGTATATACTACTAGTACTACTGGTGTTACTGGTGATATACCAGATAATGCAGTTTTTGCATTATTAAGAATATGGAATGGCTATGATACGTATCAAGGTTCAACATTTATACCTTTAATATGGATGTCTAATTCTAGTATAATTCAAACTTTTAGAGTAGAATATGCCAGTTCAACTGGAGAAATAATTATAAATCCAAATACTAAAAGATATACTCTTAAACGTATTTCTGAAGGCACATTTCCAGTTCTTGTATCATTTTATTAATAAATGAATATCTATTATGTTAAATTAAACAAATATGGTAGGAAGATATAGGGGTATTAGGGGAACCAATTTTGTTAAGTTAAATTTCTCTATCTTTCAAGAATTATATTGAATTACAGAAATCTTACTTAACAAAAGTGCAACCAAGAAGATATATTGGATACATTATCTAAAATATATATATAACAGAAGAGATATTTAAAAATAATATAAATTCTGATTGGTATATAATGAAATTTTCTAATAACTTCTTTATAGCTATAAGGTATGAATCATATACAAATGTCACATTTAATACTCAAAATAGAGGTTGGTATATAAGTAATACTTTTACATATGAATTACCATTTAATACAAAGCATGTCTCAGTATCTAATTCTGGAAGTAATAGTATTATACCAATTAATGCTTGGGTTGATGGTAATATATTTTATACAAATTATGGGCGATTATGGCAAGATTCTGACTCATTTCAATGTAGAATTATAATATTAGGGTTCATAGATAAATAATATTCTTTAGTTATTCATATTGAAAACAGAAATATAACCATTATAAATAAAGGAGGAAAATACAATGGGTGTATTCTTTATTACAGGTCATGGTGCTGGTGATCCAGGTGCTTGTGGAAATGGTTATCAAGAGTATGAAAGAGTTCGTACTTTAGCCAAAGTACTTAAAACACTTGGTGGTGACCAGGTAATGATCTCAGAAGAAGATAGAAACTATTATAAAGATAACGGTATTACAAAATTGAATTTGTCTAAAGACTGGTTACTTTGTGAACTTCATATGGATTCAAATCCTAAATCTAGTGCTCGTGGTGCACATGTTATTATTTGGGGTAATTATGAAGCTGATGATTATGACAAGAAATTGGCTGCATTCTTATCAGGAATTCTTCCAGGACGTAGTAATACAATAGTTGGTAGAACCAATTTAGCAAATCCAAAGAGAGCTGCTGAAAGGGGATATAACTACAGACTTATTGAAATCGGGTTTATCTCAAATTCAGAAGATGTAAATATCTTCAATACAAGAATGGAAGATATTGCTAAAGGTATTTTGGAATGCTTTGGAATTACAGTTCAAAACCAAGTGGTTACTGAAGCACCTTCTATATCTGCACCTGTTTCTATTCCACAACCTGAAAAATCATTAGAAGATTGGGCTAATGAGGTTAAAGCAGGAGACCATGGAAATGGACATGATGTAAGAGAAGCGTCATTAAAATCACATGGATGTTCATATCCATACCAAGAAGTTAGAGCAATGGTTAATAAATTAAGTGGCGTTACAACTACAACAAAACCAGCTTCTACAACAAAATATTATGCTAAATATGCAGGTGGATCAACTAAGTTGGATGAAGTTCTTGAAGCTATTAAAGTTCCAGCTAAATATCGTGGAAAACCTGCTAACAGAAAACCAATTGCTGTAGCAAATGGAATTTCAAATTATACAGGTTCTGGTCCACAGAATCTCAAGTTGGTAAAACTTGCTAAACAAGGTAAATTAATAAAACCTTAAAAATTAAGTATCTAGTAGATTAATTTCTACTAGATACTTTTTTGTTGAAGAGGGGGAGGGGGAACCAATTTTGTTAAGTTAAATTTCTCTATCTCTCGATGATTATCTTGAATTACAGAAATCTTACTTAACAAAACTGCAATATGGTTAATATTGTTAATCCTAATATATTAATTAATGGAGATTTTCAAGTATGGCAAAGAGGTATTAGTTTTAATAAAGTAACAACAAATTCATATTTTGCTGATATGTGGAATGTAGGTATGAGTATATCCTCACCAAATGATACACCACCAACAATTTCAAAAAGCGATAGTGGTATAAATATTGCATATGGTAGTACTAAAAATATAACTATGACTCAGTTTTTAGAAAAGTATCTCATATATAATGAAAATTATACATTAACTATAGGAGTTGGTGGTGATATATATTCTTATAATATTATAGGTGGAACTAGTTTTTCATCAGCAGTTACTCCATTTTTAAATATTGACTATGAAGTATTTAATAATCCAGGTGGCACTAGATCATATGATTGCATTTCATTTACTTTAACTTCTAGTATGACAATTAATTTTGTAAAACTTGAGAGAGGTACTAAGTTTACAGGAAACATTCCTAGAAGATATGATGAAGAACTAAGGTTATGTCAAAGGTATTATTACAAATTACCATACGGTCAATATGTTTGTGGGTCTGATTCAGGTGGTTCTATTTATATTCACGATCCATGGATTATAAATAATATGGCTGGAACATCTAGAAGTATTATTAATGGTATAACTAGTTCGTGTGGTTTAAAATATAATGGTATTGATTCTGGTGGAACTATAAAACAAATGGGATATGCATATAATGCTATACAAATGACATTTAATGAAGTTGCACCAATAAGTACAACAGTTTATTTTTATTATGGAAGTGAGAATCAGTATATTGGTGTTGAAGCATATAATTGGTATTAGAGTATTTTAACAAGAAATTTCTAAAGTAAAGTTTTATTAAAACTTTACTTTAGGTTCACTAAAATATAGGAAAGGAATTTAAAATTATGAATAATTTTGAACAGCTTTTAGATAAAGTTTTAAATTGTGTAACAGAATCTACTGTTGAAGATGTAGTAATAAGACCTACTATTCATGATACAATTGTAGAATCTGTTACAGAAGGAGATATATCTATAGATGAATGTAAAGTTCTTTTAGAATCTGTAGATGATTCAGATTATTTATTATCTGTATTAGAAAGATTTGAAGAAGGTGTTATTGATAATGATGAATGTATAGTTCTTTTAGAGGCAACTCGTTATGAAAAAGAACATACAAAAGCATTACAAGAATTGAAAAATCTCAATAAAGAAACTCAAGAAAAAATTAAATCATTAAATAAATTAAAAGAAACTGCATCAGATTCTATTAAAGAAAAACTTGAACATCAAATTGAGAAACTTACACATGATTTAGCTAGTAAAATAGATAAATATAAAGAAAATTATTCAAAATCGGATGACCCAAATTATGGAGTATTTAGAGATAATCAAAAAACACGTATAGAATTGGGCAAAGAATATAAGCCTGAAGAGAATCATATGTATCGTAATGAGAAATCTAAAGGTAAAACATTAAAAAACCTAGAACGCGATAAGAATTTTAATACCCCATCTACTAAAGTAAGAGAACCAGGTCTTTATCTTAAAGCACATCAAGGAAAATAAAATAAATATGAGATACAGATTTTTCTGTATCTCATATTTATTTTAAGCTGTATGTACATCAACCATACTTAACAAGAGATCTCTCTCTTCTGGAGTAATTTGACCATTTGCTTCACTTTCAAAAATCTCAAGTTTAAGTTCTGTCATATTTACAGAAGGAGTTTCTTCTTTATGCTGAATCTCAGCAACTGATTCTTGAACAGGTTGCTCTTCAGGAACTACTGGTTCTTCAACAACAGGTGCTTCTGGATTTTCAACAGATTCTGTAACTGAAATTAACTCTTCTGTAATCTTAGTCAGAGCGTTTACATCATCCTGATTTTCCATATTAGCAGATTCACAAACTGTAATCATTTCTTTAACTTTACCTTCATCGATAAAGCCATTATTACCAGCTTCGAAAATTGCTAATTTCAATTTATCAATAGTTTTCATAAATTCATACTTTCCTTTCTAATATTTTATGATTTAATAATTTGTTTTGTTTAATAAATAAAAAAGTGAGGTGCACAAGGGCACTGTTGAATAATTAATAGGTGGTGTACAAGTGCCCTTGTACATCAGAATAATATATTTATATTAATGAATAATATTCGTTTTTATAAATATATTATTTTTGTAGAAATGTCTTATATAAGGAGGATTTTATCATGATTAATTATTGGACAAAGAAAGAACTTAACAAAGAGAAAGCACGTGAGCATATAGTTGATATGCACAGAAGATTTCAAGATGAAATAGAATATTCAATTCAAAATTCTGTTGTATATACTGAAGAAAATTGCATGGAGTTACTTAAAGATAATCAAGAAAGAGATAACTCTGGAGCATTTAAATGTAAAATCATTAAATCTGGAATTGTAGAAGCTGTTACAAATTCAAAATCAAAGAAGAATAAAATATGTGTATTAAATTTTGCTTCATATAAAAATCCAGGCGGAATGTTTATCAAAGGGTCAAGTGCTCAGGAAGAATGTATTTGTCATTCTAGTACATTGTATCCTATATTAGAAGCATTTGACGACACATTCTATCATTACAATAGGGAGAATAAAAATAAAGCTCTTTATAAACATAGAATGATTTATACTCCAGATGTTATATTCATTGGTGAAAAAGGTAGTATCTTTAAAGTCGATGTTATTACTATTGCAGCACCTAATAGAGGAGCGGCTTTAAGAAATAACGTTTCTGAAGAAGAAATAGAAATTACTATGAGAGAAAGAATTCAAATTCTAATGCAATGTGCATATTCCCATTTAGTTGATATTTTATACCTTGGTGCATATGGATGTGGAGTATTTAAAAACAATCCAAATGTGGTAGCACAAATGTTTTATGAAGAAATGGGTAAATATCCAATGACATATATCTATCCAATTCCAGATGATGAAAACTGCTCTGTATTTTCAAATATCATGTTTGATAAAATGTATAGAGATATGGATTTAGATTCTATTGGAAGTATACTATAAGAAAAAGAAGAGGATTAATTTAATCCTCTTCTTTTTTTATTCATTAAATGAAAATATAAACCAAATTAAATATAAATTACTTAATTCATATATTTATATAAAATGAAGCATTACATTAATTGATCCTGATTCCATTTTATATTTTAATATATTTGAATTTGGTATTATTGTTAGTTGTGCTATATAATTATCATATCTAACTCTAAGTATTATATTCACTGATCCACTAGTTCGTAATCCTCTTGCATGGAACATATCTGCTCCATAATACTTATCATACCCATTCCAAAAACTTACTTTCAAAAATCTAGCATTAGATGGTATTTCTACAGATTTTTCTGTTGTATCTGTATAAACTGTTGTAATAGGTGTTCCAAATTCATCCCAGTTGCAGTTTTGTTAAGTAAGATTTCTGTAATTCAAGATAATCATCGAGATATAGAAAAATTTAACTTAACAAAATTGGTTCCTTACTAATAAAAATTCAATCTTATTTTTTCTATAAATAAAACATAGTTATAATACATATGTTAAAACTTAATACAAAAATAAATATGAGGTGATTAAAATGGCAAATTATGAATTACTTCAAGAATCTGTAAGTGATTACTTATTTGATCAAGCGGATGCATGTTTTGTTCAAGAAGGAGCTAGTGTTGATATTTCTAGAATTTTTGGACAATCAAAAAAAGATTGGAAAGCATCTTGTAAGAATATCAGAGAATATTGGAAAGCAAAAGAATATGATAAAGCTATAGATGAATGTGATAAACTCACAAATCATCTAAAATCTCTCGAATCTGATATTAATGATATTAAAGATGATGTATGGTCTATTATTGGTGGATATTTCTACCAAGGATTCTGCTCAAATGTTAAAGCATTATTACTTGGAATTCCTACATTTGGAATCGGTACTGTTGTATCTGCTATCGCTGATACAATTCATATCGTTGTTGGTGTTGCTAAACAGTGGAAAGAAGATGGTACGCTAACACCAGAAATGATTAATGTACGTAGAGATTTTATTAAAGGATATTTCGAAACTATGCATAAAGTTGTTTCTGATTATAAGAGACAAATCAAAGATGCTGCAAAAGCTGCAAAAGAAGAAGAGAAGAAAGAAGAAAAACCTGTTAAAGAATCTGCAACAGTAGAAGAAGTTAAACTTCATATTTTTGAATCTTGTCATGCAGGAGATATTTCTCAAGAAGAGAGAGATACATTACTTGCAATTCTTGAAAAATAACATTTTTATATTTTTGTACAAAAATATAAATTCCCTAGACTATTTGATATAGTCTAGGGATTATTTTATTTTGTTTTATGAAGTCTTCTAAGTTCAATAGCTGCTAATATAGAAAAATCTCCATTGCCAGTAGTATTTACAAATTTAAATACAGTTTTGCTTAAAAAGTAAGTTCCTTTGTATTTATTTGTAAGTTTCTGGTCTTCAAATACTAATGAAAATTTTTTATTTGGTGTTAAAGCCTCTACATCAACATCACTTATCATACCTGATATAATTAATGAGTTTGATGATGTTTGTGCAGTAAATGTTGTATTAAGCCATTCATTCTCACCTTCATTTTCAATAATTGCTACATTAGCATCTCCATTAGTAACTGTATTACTAGTTGATTTACTAGTAGTTCCTGATGATGTATTTATAACTAAAACATCACTACCGGATAAAACATCTTTCGTAACAGATCTATTACTAATATTTATTTCTTCATAATTCCAATTTATATAATGTCTGTTATCATTACTTTCGATACTCCCTATACCTGAATTTTGCACACTAGTTATTTTTGGTATATAAATACAGGTTTCTGGTTTCTCTCTATTTTCAAATGCTGTACATCCACCTTTAAAATTCAAAATATAAGTTCTATCAATACCAAAAAATATAACAGACCCATATCTATAAAAACCATACATCGCATCTAAATGTAATAACTGTCTATTTATGGTTAATGGTGGTAATAAAATTTCTTCATAAGTTTTATTATTTTCTAATGGACTTACTAATGCATTTTTAATTTTACTAACACCAAATAAATATCCTATCACACTAGATAGTGTGACATTTTTAAGAATATTATTTATTTGAGTTTTTACTCCTGTAGATGTTTCTTCTCTATATAAGAATAATTCCAATGGATAATCATACATTTCGAGTTCGTCATCCGAATTAGATTTATTTATCTTTTCTTGTAAATCTAAATCATCATCTCTTGAAATATCCATTGTATCGTCTATTATAACAAAAGTATCATTTATAAAATCTTTATACATAGATTTTTTATTACTTCCATACAATTGATAGTATTTTTGTAATCTAAGTTTAATTTTCACTTCAGTTTTATTATTAAGTATTTTGTAATATGTGTCACTATCTAAAATTAAATTTAATTTAAAAATAGGAAATGTATTATTAAAATAATCATTCACTAATTCAATGCCAGTAACACACATTTTATCTAATTGAATTGCTTCATCATTGACTAAAACTATACATGAATATATAGAATATCTCCATGATTGTAATTTGGAAGAATCAAATAACGCCATGATTAAAGTCACCTTCCTTTCAAAAAATATCACTTAAGGTAATGTGCCTTAAGTGATATCTTAAATTGTAAGTTCTTCAAGCATAAATCTATGCTCATAAAATCTTGTTGAATTAAGTTGTAATAAACCATTGTGATCAAACTTATCTACTAACTGTGATTCAATAGAGTGAATTTGTTCTTTTGTAAGTTTACTATACATAGTTTCCATATCCAAACAATTAAAATTACATATTACATCTTCTTGTAATTCTTCCGGAAAAATACTTGAAATAGTTTGAATATTGGTTGTATTTATAGTTATTTTATTTTCTCTTAATCCTTGATTAAGAAATCTTAATAAAGTTATATTTCCTATACCAGGTATTTTTTCAACTGCTCTATACTGCTCTCCAAGTACAGAAAATAATAACATATAAAATGATTTATTACAATATAAATTTAGTTCCTCATTATAATCTCCATTTGGTTTATTCAATAATGATGATAGATGTCCTTTTAAGTCTCCACTTGTTGTTGATTTTATAGGACTACGTCTAAGATAGTGACAAATATAATTCGGTATTAATGAATATTGAGTATCTACATATTCTCCTGTCACTAATAAATTTTTTCTACTTTTATCCAAATTACCAATTATAAGAGGTACTAAAGAACTATCAAAACCTTTAGTAGTTATAAAATAAACACCCTTAATATAATTACAAATTGCTTGTGTTTGGGGTATTATGGTATTTTTAAATTTTTCTGACATCTCCATATATTTTGGATTCTTTGAATATTTTACTGTATAATATGACCTAAAATCAGGGTTTATTTCCGTTTCATTAAATTTATCTTCTGAATAATCGGTCATATATAGATACACTCTTGTATCTAGATTATTTCCTCTGAAAAACTTTCGATAATGTGCAGCAAGATTTACAATATTCGATATAATATTTTCATTAAAATCTGTGCACGAATAAACTTTTCTGTCAACATCTTTTATATTAGATAATAATCTAAGTACAGATTCTAGATTAATAAATACATTCACTTTATCAGTTGGTTGTAAAAAATTTAATTCATCCAAACTTTGATCATATGTTGCATATTTAATCTTCATCACATTAAAACAAACAGAAAAGGAATCAAATTCATTCATCATAATGATTACCATTCCTTTTATAATATTATCAAAAAGTTTTAACGTTAGAAAAATAGTATGACAAGATCAATTTAATGACCTTGTCATACCAATTATTTCATAACTTATTTATTCACATGAGTTTGTTTTACAATCTTAAGAATGTCTGATACATTGTCTTTCTTTTGTTTCTTTGGTTCTTTTGTAACAAAGTATTTGTAATTCTCATGTGAAATTCTTTCGACCTTTTCAATGACTGTAAAGTATTTTGGAACACCCTGCTTTGTAACGTCATCATTACCATTTTTAATCATAGCACTGATAACTTTGATAGGGTCGATTAAGAAAACAACTGACTTACGAGAAGATTCATTTGATTTCATAATCTTTGGTGAACATAGACTTGCTATGTCACTAGCCATTCTCGATGTAAGGGACAAGTTCTTTTTAAGAAGTCCTGAATTTAAGAATGCTTTCTTATCATCTTTTGAATATACAAATGATAATAATGCATCCCAGATTGGCTTTTCAATTTTTGACACGTTATCATTACTTTCATCTTTGAAAATGTCATAGATTCCTTGACCATTAGAGCCTCTGCTCTTAATTGCTTCCTCTGGAAGAATGATCATCATAGGAACAAATTTCTTAGTCCAGTCAATTGACACAAGGCTAATTTGCACATCTGGCATATCAATACCATTGTTGCGTGCTGTACTTGTAAAAGTATTCAGTCTTTTTTGTAAGAAGTCTGCTACTTGCGATGTAGCAATTTCAAATTTTTCGACAGTTTCGACAGGTTGAAGTCCTGCCCTGTTACCGTTATTGGACATATCTAAGTCCTCCTTTTATAAAATATTTTTATTGATAAATAGATTAAATCTATTATATCTAAATTAATAATATACTCTCAAAAGTATAAAATCAATTTTCTTAATTTGATGTTTCATCTTGTATTTATTTTTATAATGATGTAGCAAATCCTATTACAGCTGATAAAATGAACCAAATTAAAATTATCATAAGTATATGTGAAATTTGATCACCTAGTAATGAAATTTTATATTCATTAGCTTTCATATCATCAATTGCATAATGGACATAAGTTGATACAAATAATAGAAATACTATAAGTATTATTATTAACCAATCATTCATAGATGTTGGATTTATTAAAAATCCATAAATTATCATAGGTATAAAAACCATAATAGAATTTTCTAATGAATGAAGAAATAATGCTACTTTATAATCACTTTGATAAAGTTTATCAGGATAATTTTTTACCCACCATGATTCTTGTTTCATATAACAAAATTTATTTTGTAATACAAAATCATCAATGATATGCATTAATATCATTAAAATTAGTATGTAAACACTATCTGCTCTAAACATATTTATCTACCTCCTCATATAATAGATACAAATATTGGGTATGTAAGCCATGATAATAAACCTATAAGAGTTGTAAGTTTAAACTGCTCTTTTGTATCGCTTGTATATCTTAAAGTTTCAATGAATACAATTATATTAGTTACACTATAAATTACTGTAACTATGATTGTATATACATCCAAAATATCTTTTATTGTAGTTAGACAAAAATATGCTACAATAAAACCAAATGTAAATATAAACCATTCGATAGCAGCCAATAAACAATCACTAAGTTTTTCAACTTTAGACACTTTATAGATATTAAAATCTAATTCTCTAACTTTAGAAGTTACGAAACTTACTAAAATAATAATTAATCCTAGAATAGCGTATCCTGGGATATGTGGTATTAATAATCGTATTATTTCCATTATATAATCACTCCAATCTTTTTAAGATTTATAAACACAATTGCCCATAAAATAAATGATAATATAACCAATTTTTTATATCGTCGTTTATAAGATCTTTCTAATAATATAAATAATCTATGAATTAAAAATACAATACACCATATTATTAAATGAGAAATTAATATATATAATGGGGCAATATTTCCTATATATACATGGTTTACAATTGATATTATAAAACAACTTGATAGTGTATACTTAATACTATATGTATTAAGTTTTAAGTTAGTGCCTTTTTTAATCGCATCTTCAATATCAAATATTGTTACTAGATCCATTAGAAAACTGACAAATATAAATCCAGTAAGCCATAAAATAGCTTCCATAAAATTTATCATCACCACCTTTGTCCTCCTTTTCCATTTGTAGGTGGGAATAATTGTGATATAACAACAATTAACATCACAATCAAAAACCATGTTGAACCTATATCATTCATCACAATCATCCCCTTCTCCACTATTAATTTTAGAATTGATCGATTCTAAATAATCTCTTATATCACCTAATTTAAGATTAATCAAAAATAGTATAAATACTATAACTACTAAACAAGTACAAACCAATTCTTCATTTCGCATATTAATTATCCATCTCCATTTCTATAAGTTTCATGACATCTGTATGTAAATACATATCTATTTGCTCCCCTCCTAATTCCTTTCCATTTAAATCTTTGATATATGTATTTAAAACTTCCCCAACCGATAAATTCTTATTGAGTATATAGTCATATTTAAATAATATATCTTTTAAAGCCGATTCGTCAGTTTGCTTTTTCTTTGATATATATCCATTTACAAAGTCACAATGAACTCCATTTAAATTTCTGAAATTCTCTCTCATAGTATTTATAAAAAATTCTGGGTTTGGATAATCTTCTGGTATATTGAAAATAAGTCTTGTACTTTTATTATTACTATTTTCAATTAAGTTTCTTAATGTTTTTAAATGATTTTCAAGCATTTCTTCTGATGAAAAGATTTCATGGTCATACCCAAATATATGGGTTTTAAATTTTGGTGCATCGTAATTCTCATGAAATTCCGATGAATAATGAGGTTCATCTTCTAAATTGCAAGTTATTTCATAATACCCCTTTGGTTCTTCTTCACCGTGTATCCAACGAGTAAAACTTCCAACATAATGAACATAATCCTGAATTACTGTATGTACATGATAGTGACCAAAATATACTTCACCTTTACAGCATTTCTTAAAATCTGCTGTAGTAAATACAGCTGGTTTAAGTCTACTTTCATTTTTATCTTTTTTATTTTCTCTTTTAATCATAGTCATTGCTTCAGCAATTACACCATGACCAAATATATAATCATATTTTTTCTTTTGACTGAAGAACTCTTTATAGTATTCATCTTTATCCTTAATATATTCTTCGGGAAGATACAAAACTTGCATTCCTGGAAGAAGTTCTTCTTCACAAACTGTTTTAATAATTTTAAAATCTAAACCTTTCATATTTTCATAAATAGAAAATATATGGTACTGATCTACTTCATGTGATTCTGTACCATAAACAATTCGTATACATTTGGTATATTGGGTTAATTTATTCATAAGCCATAATCCTGCATCACTAGCACGATTATTCAAGAATATTTTCTTATCCCAATAATCACCATCTATAATTATAAAGTCAAAATAATATCTAGTGTCCAAAAGATTAAATAGATTAGTTCTAAGCTCTTGTTTCATTTCATCAACATCTGTTGCACCGAAATGTATATCTGCTAGAACTAATCCTCTATATTTTTTACTCATAGCACTATCCATCCTTTGCTATTTATTCTTAATTTTTTGTAAATAGAAAAATATTATTTTACTGAAGATGTCATGAATTAATAAAGAAAGGATGGTAATAAATGTTTGATGTACATGAGAGAGACAGACAAGAAATCGATACTATTTTGGATAACCTAAAAAAGCAAGGTAAAATCGATTTAGAACTTAAAGGTGATAAAGAAAGATCACTATTTCAAGATCAATTTCACCAACAAGCAATTCAGATGGGATTATTACAACAACCTAGTTCAGAATTTGCAAGTTCTTATAACATACTTAGAGAATTTTTAATGAGTAAGAAATTTGAAAATCTTTCTAGTAATACTTTGAAAATTTACTACAATACTATTTTCAATTTTATTGAACAAATGGATGAAGATAAGACTCTATTTGATGTTAAGACTGCTGATATTAGAGCTTATTTAATGCACTATCAAGATGAACATAAGTGCTCTAGTTTAACTATAGATAATATGAGAAGGTGTTTCTCATCATTTTATAACTGGCTAGAGGATGAGGATTATGCTATTAAAAACCCGGTTAAAAAAATAAAGAAAATAAAAAGTGATAAAGTTATAAAGAAACCATTTAGTCATGAAGAATTAGAAATGATTAAGGATGCTTGTAGAAATTATAGGGAGTTAGCTCTTATAGAGTTCTTGTATTCTACAGGTATTCGTGTTAGTGAACTTTGTGGACTTGATATTTCAGATTTAGATTTTAACCAAAGAGAGGGTATTGTATTTGGTAAAGGTAGCAAAGAACGTGTTATATATTTTGATGTTAGAAGTAAAGTCCATTTATTACGATATTTAAACACAAGAGTCGATAATAATCCAGCACTATTCGTTACTAAGAAATATCCATTTAATAGATTAGAAAAAAGTGGTGTCGAATCTATTATAAGAGAAATAGGTAAACGTGCTGGAGTGGAAAAATGTCACCCACACAGATTTAGAAGAACATTTGCTACTAACCTTCTCGATAGAGGGGTTCCTATCGAACAAGTACAGATTTTATTAGGTCATAATAAAATAGATACTACGTTATTATATGCTACAGTAAATACACAATCAGTTAAATTAAATCATGACAGATTCGTTTAATTAGAAAATAAAAATGACTAGATAGAAAATCTATCTAGTCATTTATTTTTTTTTTGATATTAGAATGTAATATCAATTGCTTTAACAGCTTCGATACTTTCAGCATTTCTAATTTCAACTTCGAGTTCTTGTTGTTTAGAAACCAATGGTCTAACAACTGATTCGATATCTGCAGCAAGAGCCTGAAGTTCATTTAATGTCCAGTCATATGTACATACTTCTCCAGTAGCATTCCATGATGGAATATATTCTGGATTTAATGATGCCATCATAATAACTGCCATAAGTTGTGATTGTTTTTCTTGTGTCATACTGTATTCAGCTTCAACACCAGCATGTGCTGTAGACTTAACAGTGTTTGATGCAAGATAATTTGCAAGATTAACTTTACTTGATGCAATTCTGTAATCTTTGAGACCTTCAAGATCAAGAGTATCTTCATCAAGAAGATTAAGTTGTGTCTTGATGATATCAATATCACTTGCATTACTTGTAACAGTTTCATTATATTTAGCCATTTGGGCTAATGATTCTTTAAGTTCAGTATTAGCTGAACTTAATGTTTCAACTTTACCAGCAAGTGTTTTATTTTCTCCTTGAAGAGTATCAACAAGTTCTTCAAGTGTTGCAATCTGTTGTGGAATTGTTGTAGAGAGGCTCATCTTAGCTTCCAATACTTCAACTTCTTCTCCATTGATTTCAACAAATGCTGTGGAAATTTGTTCTAATACAGTATAGTCATTAATTGTACGAACTTCAACTTCATTTTCATATACTGTAAGAACTGCAGTCTTCAATTCATCCTGACAGATAGCTTTTACTGCAGCAATTGTATCAATTTCTTTGCCAAATGTAATGCAAATAACTTTTTTACTAACGCCTTTTCTCTTAAGAATTGATTCAAAAGGAAGGGCTGCAAGAGGATATGCAGTAGAGTCATTTGTGACTAATTTATACATACTCATAGTAAATTATACCTCACTTTCAAAATTTTAAATAATTAATTTTAATTACTTTTTTCATTTATTGAAATGTTTCATTTGATGAGAATAGATTAATAATTTAAAAATATATTATATTTGAGTATAGACTTTATATTAATACTATTTCTAAAAAAGAAGGGAGTATACAAATGACTATTAAAGAAGCAAAAAAGAAAGCAATTAAGAGACAAAGAAGAGAAGAACTTGGGTATAAGTTCAGATGTATTTTAGCAACACTTATCATGATTTTATTAGTATCAGGCACATGTGTTGGAGGGGTTGCAGTTGTAATTGCATCTGTTAACTATACATTTGAAGATATTACTAATTCAATTGTCTCTAACGAAAATGAAACTAAAAATGTAGAAAAGAAAGAGGAAAAAGAAATCATTGAAACTGTTGCATCTATTGATACAGTCTCTGATAAAACAAATGAGGTCATATCAGAAACAAAAGAAACTGCAGTAGAAATCAATGAAGAAATTCATCAGGTACATTATGAAAAAATGAGTAAAGAAGAAATTGTATCTGAAGGATTATCACAAGATGAAAATGTAGCACAAAGAATGACTATCGACCACAATACAATGTCTATACTTATTCGAGTAGTTGAAGCTGAAGTTACAGGTTCATCATTTAGATATAAAGGAAATGATGTAAGTTATGATGAGTTACTTAAATCTAAAATAAGAGTTGCTCAAGTATTTATGAATCGAGTTGAGGATCAGCATGGATTTAAAAATATAGATTCATTGTATGAAGCACTTACATATCCAGGAGCTACATCTACATTTGATGATGGAAGATATTATAAAGTAGAAATCACTGACATTACCAGAGAAGCTGTTAGATTAGCTTTAAGAGCAGATACACCTGATTATACAGATGGTGCATTGTTCTTTAATACTGGCACATCATGTAAATATGGCTCGTACCTATTTACAGATGCTGTCGGTCATTCATTCTATAAGTAAAATAATCCCTAGTAGCTAAATGCTACTAGGGATATTTATTTTTTACTCAAAAAATGAATTCATCATCCCATCAACAAAATCATCAAAACTTTGTTCTTCAACCACTGTTTCTGGTATATGACTCATTTCTTTAAAAGTATCATTGATTACTGATTCCATCTTTACATCTGATTCATCTGAATCTGCTTTATCAAGATTATCAACCCATTTCTTAAGTGAACTCATATAATCAGATTTCCACTTTTTAAATGCTTCATTAGGTGTTCCATCTTTTTTGTCATATTCAAATGCTCTTACATAAATAGATGTCTTATCAGAATTCTTATTTTCATACCATCCTTCTGGTATTGATTTTAGATTATACTTCTTATCGAACGTAAGTCTTGCAGTTGTATATAATTTACCATGATATACACCATCTCTAAAGTTATCCTCTTTAATTCTTGTCTTATTATGACCAGAACAAGAGTATTTAACTTTATAACCAAGTCTATTAAGAAGTTCTACAGCATATTTGATATCATCATCGATATCATCTGCTCCTTCAGAGAATATTTCAGAATCAAAATCAACCTGATTTAGTACGGTTTCACAGATTTTTTCTTCTTCGAACTGATTTTCGAGACATTCTAAAAATACATCAACTTTATTTTCAAAACTTTCTGAACTTTCTTTGAAAATTGAATTTACCATTTCCATACATGAAACACTTACATTTTTCATAGGCGCTTCTGCTAAAACAGATTCAATAAATTCACTTACATTTGATTCTGTTATGAAAATTCCTTTATTTAAAGAATCTACTTTTTCAACTATATATTGCTTTCTTTCACTAACAAAACCATCAGATGATTCTTTAATAAGAATTTCTGATAATGAATATTTGTTATTGTTAAAGCCTAAGATAATATCTTCTGCGGATTCTTTAACATTCTTTTCTTTTTCAACTTCTTTAAAGTTTTCAATTGCATGATCTAAACGATTCAATGCTTCATCATAGTCTTCTTTTTTAGTATCTTTATCTTCTCTTAGTTTCTTTAAACGTTTTGCAGCATCTTTAACATCAGATGCATCACATTTAAGTCCAAAATCAATTTTTTCATCTACAGTAGATTCTTTTACAACACCTTCAGATTTATCATAAAAAATGATAATACCGTTATCAATTGATGTGAATTCTGCTGTCATAGTAATTCCTTTTGTAGATTTCTCATATTTAATTACAATACCATTTTCCTTTATAGGTTTAAATCCACAACCTACAATGGCATTTATAACTTCAGATGGTTCTAATTCTTGATTAGAGAAATTGAATGTGTATCTATTCTTTTTAACGTTAATCAATGATTTAAATGACTGCGCATCATTTTCAGGATTTGATAATCTTAAGTGTTTTTTAAGTTTATCAAATAACTTCTTAACTTCAGAATCGAATACTATATTATTTTTATACACCACACCTTCAAGAGCAATAAAAGCACCTGAAGAACGTAATGAATCTCCATAATATTCACTTACTGATTCTGCAGCAACCATTTTAAATTCTTCATTTTGTTCTTCCTCCTCAGAATTAATTTCTGAATCAGTTGATGCTACCATATCTTTAACAGTTCCAGTACTTTGATGAACTAATAATTGTCCATCTACTGGAATAACAGGCATCATAGTTTCAACACCTTCTTGCGCTGTAAATCTTGTAGATATAAAATCTTTAAGAAGATATCCATCTTCTAATGAAATAGCACCTGATAAAATTTGACCATCTACAACTCTCTCATATAAAAATCCAGATTCTACTCTGTAATCAGGATATGATTCATACATACTTCTTTCAAATTCTGTAAAACCATTTTCACCATTTGATTCTTTATATAATTTGAGATTGTTCATTTTTTCATTAGCAATTTCTGTTGCTAATTTACCAACCACATTATCATTTGACCATGTTCTTTCAAATGTATATGAGTTGTAAATTGACTCTCCTGTTAATCCTTTAATAATTTCTTTATAATCTAAAACGCTTTCACCAACAAATGGATTGATGTTCGGTACATCAGCATTGATAACTGATTCGAGAGTCATATCATGTAAGGTATCTGCAGTCTCCAATGCAAATCCTAAAAGTGATTCTTCGCTTGTATTTATTATATTAAGCATAGCGCATGCACTAGATTCTGTAAGATATCCTAAGGAATAATTCTCAGTGATTTGATTTAATAATCTAAAGTCTTCCAATACTTTAGCTTCCATATATCTACTACTAAATACTCTTTCTTTCGAGCTAGGTATTGGTCGTACATCAAAACTCATATATTTTCACCAACTTTCCATAGATTTAAAAGATTGTTTCGAATATGCTTAAAAAGTGAATAAAAAGACTAGTAGTTTCCTACTAGTCTTTATCCATAATTCTAAATGAAACTACACCATTATATCCGAACATTTGAAGGTTTCTTAAAAGAATATTAGTATTTATAGGATTAGTATATCTACCAGCCTCCAAAGTGTATGATCCATCATCATTATTTGTAATAAATAGTGACTTTTTATCAAATTTCTTATTTATTAAGTCAGAACGAATTTTTATCAATTCTTGTTTACTTTTACTAGATCTTATTTTTACGAAATAATAAATATCGTTATCAGAAGCCCAACCAATTTTTTCTTTTCTGGTTCTATTGAGTTCTCTAATAAATCTACTATATTCATATATGTTAAATCCAGTAATGGTATCATATTTAAATAATTGATATACATCATTACTATCTAAACAGCATTCTGATTTAATTCTTCTATATGTAGTTGAATGTGGATTATCTATCACATTTTGTGTAGATGCTTTTTGAAGTATTTCATAATGAGCTATAATACAATCTTCAATTGTATCAAAAGTCTCTAACTTTTTACCTGTGCTTTGTACACCTATTCCAGCCACATTATTTCCAACAATTTCATTTTTTAAGAAATTTGTATATGTAAGACACATTATATATGCAACGTCAACTTGTATATTGAATTCTAGTGCATATTTAATATATAAAGATATAATTTCTTCATTATCAACGTTATTATTTTGAGAAAATTTTCTAAGTTGATAGTCTGTTACAATACTTGCACCAGTTATATTTTTTACCATACATAACTTCCTTTCTTAACTTATTCAATTAAAAAAATGTTTTTTAAGGTAAAACATATAAAAAAGAAAAGGCTTTGGGAGAAAGCCTTTTCAAAGGAGATTTATATTTAATTTGTATCATGAACGTAATATCTGTTCTTGATACTATTAAATACCTTAATTTCATCAGGTAATAACCCTGCAGCGATAAGAAGACGATTTGAAATCATTTCAATGAAAATGTCATGAGGTTCATCATGATATTCTTCATCCGGAATAAATGCAAAATAATCATATTTTCCTTCATAGATATCATCGCAGATTTTATTCATTTCGTCAACAGCCTTATCTTCAATTTCAATCAATCTGTCATGTTTTGGTGTAGGGTCTCCATATTTTATTCCTTCTTCAACATAAAGGCATCCATATGTTAAACACGCCAATGTCTCTGTAGCTTCAACAAATGCATCTCGAAGTATTGAAATTGCTTCTTGTTCTTCTTGCTTTTTGATTTTTTCATTTCGTATGTTATTGGTTTTCTTGATACCATATACAAAAGAATATACTGGTTTAACAGCATTGAATGGTGTAATCATATTACAAGCTACATCGTTTGAAAATCTCAAACCTTTTCTTCCATATTTCTTTTTGATAATTCGTTTAATCTTTCTCATGATTAAACCTCCTTGATAATAATATTATTTTTGTTGACGATTATTTTTATTTACGTCACACTATGAAATTTTTATAAAGGTATGTAATTACTTTTACCTTTATTCACGATAATATTATATCATTGAATTTAATAGAAATTACAGGGAAAATGAAAGTTTTAATATAGAGGTAATTTGATTTATTATTATAGATTATGAATAAAAAATATAGGAGGGAGAGGGGAACCAATTTTGTTAAGTTAAATTTCTCTATCTTTCGAGAATTATCTTGAATTACAGAAATCTTACTTAACAAAACTGCAACCAAGAAGAAATGAATACATTAATTTCTGATTTATTATATATAAAACGTATAATCATAACTGTACCATCTTTTACTAATGGATATACATCTTCTACGTAT
>JAEIGA010000179.1_pt1 | contig 88528 bp, 133 predicted proteins | sample 9270691 | NCBI WGS metagenome assembly JAEIGA01 (sample SAMN17057246, study PRJNA624740) | gut metagenome | biome: biome; isolation source: fecal sample | host: Bos grunniens | place: China: Xizang | collected 2019 | reverse complement strand
TTTTGTAGTTGAGATATAGAACCCAGCCTTGCCTGTGAACTCGTCTGGTCTGTAGATAAGGCTATGGTTAATATTGATAATGCCGTTCTTGAAATCGCAATCATCCCAAGTCAAACCAACGATTTCTCCAACTCTACAACCAGTGCCAAGAAGAACTGTAAACAACGGCAGCCAGTGGCTATAAACACTGTGAGACTTTGTGAACTCAACAAATGCTTCTTGCTCCTGAACTGACAATGCGTGTCTTTTTGGTTTCTCCCAATCGTTGCTCTTTTTGATTTCAGCCATTACACCATCGGTAGGATTGACACGGATATAACCGTCTCTGACCGCCGTAGCGAAAATGGGATGCAAAATAGTGTGAATTGTCTCCATACTATTTGGCTTGAAACCAACCTCACGAATGAGATGATTATAGAATTTTTTGATGTCGCTGTATTTGATTTCTGGGAGTTTCCTGCGACCAATGGAGTCCCAAACATACTTCTTATACATATATTTGTAGTTGGTTCTTGTTGAGGTTTTCAACTCTTGCTTCTGCTCAATATAGTCCTCGTAGAAAGCATTGAGTGTCATCTTCCTTGCTTTGAATGAATCAATCTCATCCTGCAAGTCCTTGGCAATCTCTTTCTCCAATTCACGCAAGCATTTTTCAGAGTGTTTACCTTTGGGTGGTCTATCGGTTTGTGTTAAAGTCCAACTGTAAACAAACCTCTTATTACCTTTTGAATCAACATACCTATACATATATCTGCCATCGCTCTTTTGGTATTCACCTTTTCCCAAAAGACGATTTTTCGTATCACGTCTTTCTGCCATCTTTCATCTTCCTTTCGTTAAGACAAAAGAAGCCGCAATACAAGTATGTACTTCTATTATACTACATTGCGGCTTATTCTGTCAACCGCTATGCTTTTAATCGTTATTTTACTAAAAATTTACTATGTCTTTTGTATTATATGAAGTTCCGCTCTGCAATCCATTGCTCGAATTGAGGTCTCTTAATTCTGACCCAAGAGCCGACATATAATACCCAATCAAGAGTTTTATCTTCCTCTATGATTTTTCTTAATCTGTTTTCGCCAAGCATTGAATATGCCGCTGCTTCTTCAACAGTTAAGCACAACTTCTGGCTTGGCAATAAGTTTATTTTACTCATTGTGCTAACCACCTTTATTTGCAGAAAGGCGGTTCATATCATAGAAAATAATACAAACCGCCCTCCCTTTCTATTCTTACTTGTGTCTCCACAATACCGAACTCTTATTTTTCTCTGCTTCTGCTCTCGAAGTGAATACCCTTAATTTAAGGCTACCCTCACTACAAAGCACCAAATCGGGATTGACAGTATCACCGGTCAAATATCTGGTAAAGCAGTATGACCATCTCTTTTTCTTATTGATTCGATACAGTCTCATTTCCTCAACCTGTGCATTGTTGAATCTATCGAGAGTGAGTACAAAGTATGTACGACCAATCACAAATTCGCTCTCATAGCAACTCTTGACAATTTCTAATGCATCGGATAATCCCGCCACATAATACTCTTGCTCTTTTGTCATATTGAGCGTGGTTTCAGCCGTAATTCTGCCGTTAAGTGCTTCGATTACCTTTTGCAAATTAGTTCGCTCCTGTGCTGCCGAAACCGCCACGGTCTGCGCCTTCAAGGTGGTCAACTTCCACGAACTCAATCTCCGGCTGTTTCTTCATAATGCGGAACTGGCAAATTCGGTCATTCATCTTAATCTCGGTATCTCTCATTGCATATACAGGCATACCCCAGATGTCGTTGTTGCCGCTGTAAGAGTTGTCAATGATGCCGGTATGATTAGTCTGAATAATACCCCACTTCTTAAAGGTAGAACTGCGAGGTACAATGTGTGCCTCATATCCTTCGGGAAGTTTCATTGATACACCAAGGCTAATAATTGCCTTTTCGCCAGCCTTCAGCGTAACATCTTCTGCTGCTCTCAAATCAATCCAATCACCGACTGCAATCTTCTCAATCTTTACAAGGTCGGGATTATGGTACTTAATCTTAATCTGTTCCATTTTGTCACCTATTTATTTCCTTTAAATATTTACTCTTTGACTCGGCTAAATATTTTTCGATTAGCCTACTTTGGTCTTTGGTTTTGCTATATGCGATAACATTGATGGTCTCGTGACCTTTTCTGTTAATGCCGTGGTTGGCAAGATACTTGATATTGTTTTCTACCAAGTAGTTGCACAGTTTTAGAACATCCTCTTTATCACTGCTCGTCAAGTGGTATTGCCACTTATCATCTTTCTTGCACTTGTCTAAAATCGGGAACGCTATGAGGTTTCCAATGCCGGATGCAATCGAGATAATTACGATGGTTAAAATTGAGTCATCTTCTACAACCTCTGCAATGATGAAATAGAACAAAAGTTGAGATATGACCACAAGGATTGATGAAACAATCTTTGCTCCACGGTATTGTAGAATTGATTTTGCGGTTAAGATAATATTATCTAAAATCTTGACCACGAATAACAAAACATAAATCATTTGTTTCCTTTCAAAAGAACTTCGTGTACGCTCACATAAAATTTCCTTGGTATATAATCGGCATACAAAACAGGTCTTTTCTGAAAATATATTTTGATGTCGCTTTTATCATCTATCGTCATCCAAACATATTTTACGCTGTTGCTATACTGTTTATCTGAAATACGAAATTCTTGTCCGGGCTTAACGATATATGTATCAGAATATGGTGAGGAAGAAAATTCTATAAATGCTCCATAATCACCTATTACAATTCGGTCATAGCCGTCACAAATTGGACTGCTATTAAGAGTATATAAAGTCTCAACCCCACCACTTATATTTAAAAAGTTAGGAATGTTTTCTTTGAAGAATTGTCGGTACTTGAAAGATAAATCACTTGTTAATGGTTTATATCTATATTTCTTTGCAAGCAAAGATTCAATCTTCAATGTGTTCATTGCTTATCATCTTCAACAACAAACAATCCGCAGTGGCACATTCCAGTTTCGCCTCTTTCAATCATCTCACGGAACTCCTTACATCTGCATTTTGTGTCGGGAGTTTTGGAGATTCTGCAAGGGCAATAACCACCATTCTGTTTCAGTTTGTCTTTAATCTCTTTTACAAACTCTTTATCTGGATTTGTTGTAACTCGCATTTTAAATCCTCTCTTATGAAATTCGTCTTGCATATTGGTTGTCGCTCTGCAATTCAACGCCTAACACATCATCGAAGTGTGATTTTTGGTCTGGGATAAATCTGCCGTACTTGATAACGATGTTTGGGTATCTCTGCAAAATTAAGAAGTAGTTTTGGAAGTGGCTCTTAATTTCTTCTTCTGTATAGCCAGTATAGATAACCACATCATCTGTGTTACCTTTACTTCTGATTAAGTCGATAAATTTAACCACATTGTCTATATCTTCAAATGGTTCTAAACCACCAAACACAACAGCACTTGATATAGGATTGTTCAAGTACCTATCGACTAACTTCTCGACGGAGATTTCAATATCGGGTGAGTTGGCAAGTGCGCCGTTCTGACACACCTGCCGACCCGATAATTTATCACATTTGAATGAGCAAGAATGACATCCAATAAACATAGAGGTTATCTTATAGTTGACGAAATCTTCATCAACTAAATTCTTGATATACACTCTTACTCACCTAACATCTGTGCGTATTCGTACCACTGGCGAGTATTGAACTCTCTCTTTCTGTCTGCTGAATAACTTCTCGTGGGAACAAGGTAGCCAACAATACGCTGGTATGTATCAAATACAGGTTCACCACATACAGGACAAATATCAGTTCCTACAAAGCCGTGATGGTTTTTGCATTCGTTAATGCGAGTATTGAATGCGAAGTAGATTACATCGGAAAGAGCAATCTTATTCAAAACATCCCACGCTGCATCGGTATTCGGGAAATTCGATTCAAGGTTGATATGGCTGATAGAACCGCCAGAACACTTTGCATCAAGGATTGAACTCAATTTCAACTTTTCCTGAAGGGTACACTTGGTAGAAAGCGGAATCCACTGATTTGAATAGATGAACTTATCGTCAAGGCTATACAACTGATTATCTTTCTGGCAAAGAATAACCGCTGCTCTTTCTGCCGGGACACTCTCAATGTTAAAGGAGAAGTCATTGGTAAAGTTGTCCTTAACGTCATTCAGAACATCAAAAATCTTGCTTGCAAACTCGATACCCTTTTCGGTATAAGAAACATTGCCAAACTCATCAGTCTCGGTATAGCCGAATGCTTCAATTACCTCATACAAGCCGAGAATGCCGATGGTGCAATACTGCTTGCTCATTTCAACAGCACCCTCTTGATAATTAGGCAACAATCCCTTTTCCACATTTCTCTTGATGATGTGGCGAACAGTTTCAAGTGCCTTGCAGCAAAGGAGTGTTCTCTTGCGGAGCAGAGCAAGATACTTCTTTTCATCACATTCGGTTTCAAGAGCAATACGCATAAGGTTGATTGTGTTGACCTTGACAGAACCGATTGAAAGAGCAGTACCGCCGATAGAGTTGATAAAGCCACTCAACTTGGTAGTGTCGGAAAGAAGTCTGCAACAGTTGGAAAGCGTGGTTACATCTTCACTTACGAAGAAGTTGCTATCATTCCAAAGCGTGTTATGGTCTGAACACCAACGAGCAAATTCATTATCAACAAAAACATTGTAGTCCTTGTTTTTAATCATTTCCTCTGCCTGTTCCTTTGTAATATCACTTCTCTTTAACAGAGAATAAGTAAGAACAGGGAACGTAAACATATTTTCACTTCTGATACTTGAAACAACTTCCATAAAGATTTTCTGATGTTCAATCAATTCATCAACACAGTCGATTACAAAAGTACCGTCAGGATATTCAACTCCACCGAACAGAGACTCAATGTAATTGCGGTCAAAGATTGAGACGTTGACAAATGCGGTCTGGTCAATTCTCATAAAAGGCTGATTGAGTCTATAAATGAGTTTCTGGAAATGCTGTCTCAAATAATAGTCGGGGTTCTTGATGTAATATCCGGTTTCACAGTCTTTCTTCCAGAAGTAGTAAGTCCAAATGAGAATATTCGGAATGCCAACTGCGCCGGAACTGCGATTGCTCATATAACTAATGAACTCAATCACATCATCTGTGAATGTGGATAAATGCTTGGGCGGCTGATTGTTATAGTTCTTCAAGAAGAATAAACCTTCAGTAGCCAATCTTGACAAATCATAAGCATAGCAATAAGGGAGATAGGTTGAGGTTGGAGCATCGTGTAGATAGAAACCACCATTAAACTCTGTTTCAAGCCATTCCTTTGCTGTGCGGAGATTATATCTTTTCTTCATTTCATAGAAAATCTTGTTGAATGCAAACAATTTATCTTCTGACTTGCCCTTTTCACTCAACAGACTTCTAATGTCTTTGTTGGATGCGTTTGCGTTTGCATCAATGGTTACATCGGCAATATTCTTGTCGATAAATCCATCAATAAAGTCGGAGAAATTCAACTGTGACTCGTGAATGCCATTGAGGATTTCAAAATTCTCTCCGTACTGTTCACTCAATGCGAGAAGTGTTCTCTCAAAGTCACGATTCACTTTAATCGGAATATACACTTGTTAGACCTCTCTTTCATTAACCCACTTGTTTGCCTCGGCAAAGTCCATCAACTTGCCGTCCACGGAAAGTACAGGCACTTGGTCAATGCCTAACGAAGTCATCACATCAATGTCGTTGTTCTCGGTGTACTCAATGTTCTTTTCCGTGAGTTTCTTCTTTAAAACATTGCACTTCGGACAACCGGTAGAATATAGGATAATATTCATTGGTTTTATCTCCCTTACAGTAAAAGATAATTTATAATGTAATCCGCTGCATCTTCGGGAGTGTTTTCCTGCCTTAACATTCCCATCTGAATCCACGGATGACTTACATTTGGTTCACCAACGCCGATTAAATGAATATGCTTATAGCCGAACTCATTCATTGCTTCAATAATGCCGAGTTCAATATGTGTGCCAATACTATCCGCAATAGTAGTGAGGTCTACGACAACAATATCGCTGTCTTTCAGTTGGTTGATTTCCCACTCTCTTGCTTCTCTTTCATTTATTTCGTCGCCGTATTGATAAAACATCGGTGGATGCACAAATGTCAAACTCTTATCACATCTTGAACGGAGAATAGTTTCAAAATCTTTTCTCCATTTCATCTGCTCATCATAAGATAAACCACCCATTTTACCGGCTGTGAAAATCTTATAAGTTTTCATTTGTATCACCCACCTTAATAATTAGATTTCATAGTGTTTGCATTAAAGTCACTGACAAACTCGGCAGCCTTTTTCTCAAAGCCAGCCAAATCGCCATCGTTGTCTACAACAATGTCATACTGATAGTTGAAAACATTGCCGTCAGCCATATTTGAAGTGATTTGCTTAACCGCATCTCTCTTGATGAGAACCGTCTTTGCACCGAATGCAATCTTTGCCTTTTCGATTTCCTCTGGTTCTCTAATATGTAAGAACAACATTGCTGCATCGCTTTCGGTAAATTCGCTTACCTTTTCGCTCATACTGTTGAATGGCATATTGTTGTAGTCAGTACACAACAACTTCAAATCGGAAAGGAATTTTCGGTCTTTCTCTGTTTTACCGCCAGTCCAGCCGATAATCCTTGCGATTTCTTTTACCTTGTCAACAGATGAGAAGTTCATAACGGAGAGGTTGAACACCTTTGAAACCAACTCAACAAAGGTGTCCTTGCCAACTCCTCCAGAACCATTGATAATAAATACTTGCTTATTCATTTCTCTCGCTCCGTTTAATCGTTAATCTCACTCAAATCAATACCTACGGCTTCTGCCTGTTCTGATAATGTCAAATCATCAAAAGCCTCTTTGATTCTTGATTTTGCACAATCTTCGCATAAGTCATCACCATCGCTACGATATTTTGCTCCCTCGTCTCCACAGTCATCGCAGTAGTCTACCGGCACATTACGATAGGGACACGAACTGCCGAGACAAGGTAAGCCGCAATCAACACAATGGTTTTCTATTCTTCTGCTCATTAGGAAGTCGCCTTCTTCGGCTTTCTTCCACAACTGTACTTTTCAGGGCAATAGCCGAGATATTCACATTTAGGCATCATTTGAGTATTTACGATGTATTCCCATTCGGGTGAATACTCCTTCAGAGCGGTCATAATGTCATTGAACATCTGACGGAACTCCCAGAATGCACGAGAACACATTCTGTTTCGTGACATATCAATGAAGTTTCTCGGATTTCTCTTATCGACCATAGCGGTCTCCATACCGAGAGGAAGTTGCATTGCACTATCTTCTCTCGGAATACCCATTGCTTCAAGTCGCTGGCAGTTATCAGAAATAACTTTCATAGTCTCCTGATAAATAGCCAATGCTTCGGGATTATTGGCAATCTTCGGAGGCGTAACATAAGGGAAGTTCTCATAGTTGATATATCTTGTGGATGCCTGTAAACGAGAGGGCAAACATCCGATATGAGTGTAATACTCTCTGATTACTCGTGCAGAATATCCCTCAATCAACAGATGGATGTCAGGAAATTCGATACATCTACCGTGATTGTTCTCCATACACTCCAAGCCACACTTGTAATTCTTTTCAGCATCGGTAACATCTGCGCCCCAGCAGTAACCGGCTCTGCGACCCATCAAGGAAATAGGGTCTTTCGTAGTTTCGGGCAAAATTGTAATCTTTCCCATTTTGTTCTCCTTTATAATTTCTCAAATTCTCGGATTTCTTCGATGGAATAACCATACTTGTCGTTATAATTGAAGTGCTGCGTTGAAAATTCATTCAGCAGTGGTAACAGTTCGTATAGAAGTGTTTCCGTCTTATTTTTAAGGTCTTTTCTTTTGGAGCGGTAATTCTCTACACGCTCCTTGTATGCTTGCTCCTGTTGACTTTTTACTTCTTCAAACTGTTTACGCTTCGGGTCTTTCCATCTATATTTGAACCACCATACGATGAACAGCCACCATTTCTTACAGGTCTTGCCGTATGTGAGTCTGTGCTTTGCACATTCATACCAGCCTTTCTTGTTATCAACGGCATCAAAGTATTCAATTAAATCTCTGACTGCGCTTGAATATTCAAGTGTAGGTTCTCCACGGTCTTTTTCATACCAAGAAGTGTCTACATTGATACCACGACAACGTGAGGTCGGAATTTGCACCTTAAATCCCAGCATATCAAAATATACATAGTTGCAATGAACCAAGATATTCTCTGCAAGAGGAAAGGTGTTTTTAACAAGAACCGCAAGTAGGTCTGAACTTCGTAGCGGTGTTTCACAAATTGTATGCCATTGATTTTCTGTGACCGGCTTTGTGAAGTCAATAGATTTTACAATGGCTATTTTGTTTTGAGCCTCATCAATCTCTCTATTGAGGTCTCTGATGGCTTCTGACACATCATAAATCATATTTTGCGTAGCCTTTCTTTAACATCTTACAAAATGTACCGTGTTAAACTTCTCATTTGGAAATTCTTTGAGATGAACGGATGATAAGTAACCGCCGATTTCGATAGACTCAACCTCATAGATTGCATCCTGTTTTAAGAGTTTATGTGCTTGTTCCACATCTCCCTTATAACCGCTATCGAGTTTAACAGCCTTTACTTTACTTCCTCTCTCGCAGAAAAGAATTGACTCTTTATTATCGGAACACTCACCACAGAGCCAATCACCGCCATATGTGAGTGTAACAGAATCAAGGACTTTTCCACATTTCTTGCACTTTACTTCTCCAAACATAATCAAATCCCCTTACTGTTGCTCATCAAACATCTTTGCTGTGTTGACGAGAATCTGCCTTAATTGAGGACTGATGTTAAACCTGCTGGCATTGGTTTCAATGCTTTTGAGAATATTTCCATCAATATGTCTCTGTGAAGATGCTTTCCAGTCACAGAACATTTCCACAATATCGACGAGGTTCATATCATTGATACCCTTTGCGAAGTGTTCAGGATGATGTCGGTAGTTAGCATAGTGATGTTGTAATGCACCATTCATTTCTTCAAGGTGCTGCATATACGCTTCACTACCGTATGTAGTCTCTGCAAGTTTAGGAGTGTACTCTGTGAAGATTTCGACCTCTGGGCTTTCCATCTTCAATCTGTCGTGTTCAGTACCTCTGGCAGTCAGTTTGTCAGTGAAAACTCGGATAATCTCTCGCACTTTCTCAATGTGCTTCATCGTCTCCACTTGGCATTCTGCTATTGTCATAAATCTTCTCCTTTGGCTTTGATATAAGCGTTATTTGCAAACGCCACGGAATTCTCTCGCACAATCCATTTCTTATCGAAGTTATCATAAATAGGTACTTGCCTACTCATCTTAACTCTCATTGGTCTATTGGATTTTGCGGCTTGTTGAGCAAGACCGAGAAATTGCTGTTCAAGTGCTACTCTCGGTGCTTGCACAGTCTGGTGTTGGATTCTATCTTCAACTTCTATATCAAAGGTGCATTCAAAGACTTCCATTTGTTCTCTAATCTTTTCAAACAATGAACCTGTCTCCTTTACAATAAAATCCCAATTTTATTATCACTTTTTGACGGTATAATCACATTTCGGTGTTGTTCCGTCTTATTTATTATAATCACTCTTAACCCATTTGTCAAGAGGTTATTCTAAATTATTTTTAATTTTTCAATTCAACGAGATACTTGATTGTGCATTGTTCTTCCTTATACACAATAATCTCATCATTTCTCAACATAGAGCCTTCGTGTGCGTGTAAGCAATTTGCACCGGGACACGCTCTCTGTAAAGCTTCATAATTGAAATTGTAGTATTTGCTATCGAATGAGTGAACGTCATAAGGCTTGCCATAGGCAACATCCATCAGAGCCATAAAGCCAGATGAAGAACTGCCGTTAGCCCAATAACTTCCTGAAAGGCTCGTATATCCTAATGACTTTCTTGCCTTGGGCGCATAGTAAATACCATAGCCGAACATCTTGCCGGTGATAACCGCATTAGTAGGTCTCAACACAAGACCACTATTGATGATTGACCACCAGTTCTCATTTCGTGAGCCGTGGAACAACAAACGAACATCCTTAATGTCATTGTCCTTAACAAACTTATCAAATCGCTCCTGCGTTCTGACATTCTTGACTTTCCAAGCCTTGTGGAACTTGTCGGAGCAAGAGCCAAGTGCAACTCTGATTGTTGCAATATCCTCGGCAGAACATTCCTCAAACTCCAATCCAAGTTGTTCAAGGATAGTCTTGTCATTGATAGGCTTATCATCTTTGACTTCTTCAATGACCTGCTTCTGCACGACCTGACCTTTCATAATGTCAAGCAAGTCCTGCTCTCTACTGATGATTTTCGCAAACTGCGTATCATCGTGTGCAATGTAACTACTTACTGAACCCATTTTTCTCGGAATAACAGTAAATAACTTCAAAAGCGTTTCATTGAATTCTGTTCTGTTTTCAATGGCTAAAAGGCTCGTAAGAATTGTCTGTGCCTCATCAACCATTGCCTGCGTAACTTTGTTTGATGAAATTGTATAGTTCTCGCTGATTGCTTTTCGAGCCATACTTTGCAATCTATCAACGATTTCCGCAATAACTCTGTTTTCAATCTCTTTGTATTCGGATTGTTTCGGCTTTTCGGTGCTTATCAAATCTTTTACAAGGTCTGTCTGGTCAACATATCCCTTGCGGATTTTCTCATTGTATTTCGCATTCCATTGACTCATTGGATAGGTACGGCTTTGTGAACTGCTGCCTATACGACCATATTCAGCAGTCCACGAATTGCCGTGCGGTGTCATACGATAATACTTATTGTTGTTTGCACCAGCCGTAACCATTACCAAATACTTTGGTGTAAAGTCCGGCATATCTTATCTCCTTACAAACGACAAATCAAAATCTCAATGTCGGTATCACCGAACACATCCTCGATGACATCCTTAACCTTATCCCATTCAAGTTGGTCAAGACCACAACCGATAAGAGGCATAGCCAACTTATCAATATTGAAGTTCTCACACTGCTCTCTCATATCGTCAAGAGTCTGATAGAGAGTGTCATATGTAGGCTTGTGGAAGCAACGCTGCTTGGTTACAAGGTTGAACACATTGTCAACAAGCAATGCTCTGCCAACATTGGCAAACTTCTCACCTTCAGGAATTGCATAATCACGATGGAGTTTAAACTTCATATTGTAATTTGCATCAAATGCTTTTGCGATACCAGCACCAAGGGCATAGTCACCACTGATGCAGTGTGCAAGGTAATAACCCTGCGGAACAGTAAATAAATCCTGCTGTACTTCGTTAATATTCACTTTCTTTTCCTCCGAATTAAGTAATCTCCACAAATCTTCAACGGTCTCGATTGCAACTGCCTCACCGTCTTTACCCATAATCATCTGAATGGCTGAACATTTGCCGAAGTTAAGTTCATATACCCAATGATGAATAAAGCCATACTCATCATTCGTTACCCCCGAAAGCAACTCAACCATTGATTTTGCCATTTCAGAAGGTTTTCGATAAAAACGTCTGTGTGATAAGATATTATCTTCAATCTCATTGAGATACTTTTTGAATTTCTCAAAGGTCAATTCCATTTCTTTATGCTCCCTTAATTTTCTTTAATTCTTGCAACGACTTCAAAATTGATTCCCAAACCCTAATCTCTGTCGGGTTGTTTTCTTTTCTTGCCGCTTCAAGTCTTGTTTTAGCAATTTCAATTTGACTTGCTATATTCATTTGTCTACCTCTTTCTTCTCATCTTGAAGAACTTGTTTCCATCTGAATTTTTTGTCACCAGCCTTGACAATGCCTTTATCTTCCGCTTCAAATCTTTTCTCAAAATCGTGAACAGTATGACCGTCCGATTTAAAGGTAGTAGGACTATCCTTATCCCACTTTAAAAGCAACTGCCAAAGGTCTGGATAATTCTTTCTCAAAAGTCGGAGTTGGTCTACACCTTGGTTATGGCAGAACCAACAACCTCCTCTTGTTGCGGTTGTGTAAATTGGAGAAAGCAAATCGTTTTCTTCACACCATTGTCTACAATATGCCTCATCCCAATTTATATCTACGAGTGGTAACACCTTGCCCGGAACGGAATGTCTCTTAATTCTTTCTGGCTCGTCAGCAGCAATTCCGAGGTACTGCACAATATTTTTCTTCGCCCCTTGTGCAATGGGGCTGCCAGAAAACCCGCTGTTTGAGTTGGGTACACCAATTCCCTCTGCCGATTGAGATTGGAAACCCGTATGGCAGCAATTTTGAGGTTGCTGTTGCACCAAGTTCCTCTTGGGATTGGGAATCCGAGAATTGAGTTGTCTGAACACTGGCTTTTTGAGTCCCGAATTGCACCACGGGACTTGCTGCACGGGGAATCCATTCGGAGAACTTGCTGTGAATTTCTCCCCCCAGCCGTTTGAGGCTTCTTCCGTCTCTTGGGTATGTGATAAAACAGTTTTTCGTAGGTTATTTTCTCTTGCGATTGACTGCAAGACATTAACTTTGAGTCTGCTATTACACCACGCTCCGAGGGTGTAAGGGAAACCATAGATTCTGTCTTTGTTTCGTCCTTCGTTAATCCACTCGTAGAATTGGGTGTCGTAGGTAAGTTTCTTACCCCCGAACAGCGCAGATATGTTCGACTGTATATCCGTATCTTTCCTTGATAATCTTGTCGGCGTGTGCCTTAAAATCAATCATAGGTGGTAAGTCTGCCGGAATGGTATCAGTCGCCCATACCTCTGCGTGTACGATTCTATCAAGTGGATAACCGAGTTGTTTAATCGCTTCGAGACAAGCAAGACTATCTTTTCCATAAGAAAGTGACAAGATATATTCTGTGTTTGGTTCTCTTTGCATTTATAACTCTCCTTGATATATTTATGTGTTGGTGTTATTCCTACTTATTTCAAACGTTAAAGATTGTCGATTTTGTGGTAGGAATTAACCCATAATTCTTTTGTTCCCGGAATGGATTCCCATTCTCCGTTTTCATTCTTTCTGCTCTTTGGCTTTTCCTTTGTGGCAGTAATTCTTACGATGTCGCCAACAGCCAATTTATCCTTGTTGAATGTTCTCTTATCAATCTTGCAATCAAGTGTAGTGCCATTCTTCAAAGAGTAAAGTTTAAGCCTTGGAGAATACTTTGTATCAACGGCTAATACAGCAGCCATTCTACTGTATTGCGGGTCTGCGATTGTGATGTAACCCAGATGCTCAATCTGTGCTTTAATCTGCTCCGAAAGTTTTCTCGGAGCGGCTTTAATCTCACTTGCAGCAACTCTAATGAAAGAGTTGAAATCAACTTCCGTGAACATCTTTGCGGTTTCTTTACCTGCATATGGTCTAATCATATCTAACGAGATACCGAGTTCTGTCAATTCATCTTTCTTGAATTGCTTTCTACTGCTGAAGGTATCGTAGAATTTGTACTGCGCCATAAGCGTGTTCGCATCTCCAAATTCAGAGAAGAAATCCAAATCAATCAATATCTTCAACTGACGTGCATCGGTTGATGTCTTTGAAGAAATGTCATACAACAACTCAATAAACGAATTGTATTTGTTCTTTCTCAATTCGTAGATTTCATCCGCAATTTTAGCATTCATATATTTGATGGACTGAATGCCCTTATAAATGCTGTTGTCATCTTTCGATGGAGCATAATCGCCTTTTGAGTATCTGAACTTAATCGGCTTTAACTTGATGTCAAAGAAAGATAACTCATTTGTGAGTTTCAGCGTTCTTTCACTGTCATCTCCGTAGTAGTTAAGTGCTACCGTGTAATACTCCAACGGATAATGCGATTTAAGGTATGCTCCATACAAACTGTCATAAGCATAAGACAATGAGTGGGATGCGTTAAAGGAGTATTTAGCAGCCTGTTCTACGACAGTCCAAGTCTCGATGAATCCGTCCTCTTTACCAACTCTCTCTTTCCAACCGGCAAGCAGTTGGGATTTGAGTTTTGCAAGTTCTTCTTCCTTGAACTTTTTCTTCGCAATCTTCTTGATGATGTCATAAGAGCCGGTTTCAGGAATACCGAGCCAAATTAGATATTTCATAATCAACTCTTGGTAAATCATTCTGTGTTTGCCCTCAATGAGCAATTCATCAAGTTCGGGAACACCCGTTGTATATGGTTTTCTGTCGATGAAGTCTTGTAAAAGGCTGGCACATCCGGGACGAATGATTGCAACGAATGCCGACATCTCCGAAACATTTTGAGGACAATATGTAGTTACCAAACCAGTAGCAAAATCACTATCAGCCTGATTGATTGTACTTGTCAATCCGTTTTTATAGATGTCGAATGTTTCTTCATCAAACAGACTGTCAATTTCTCTGATTGTCGGAATAGGTATTCCTGCAAGTTTGCAAACATCTCGAATAATCGCCCATACTGTAACTGTTAAGTAGTCGTTTTTGAGGTACTTATACTTATCACAGTTATAACCATCAAGTAAGCAACAGAACTTATCTTTACTGGTTCGTACAAGACCTAACTCTTGTCTTACCGGCTTATCATACAAAAGCATTGAACACGGAGATTCTGAAATGCTTTCGATAACTCCGACAAATCGCTTGCTATCTGCAATAACTTTCTTCCACTTACTGTCGTTCTCATAGAGTTCAAGGTTCTTTGCAATATCGTCGTACTCGTCAATATCTTTGCCGATACCCTTGCAGTATGTGCGGAATGCGGATGCATCTTGGAAAGGCTTCCAAGCCAACATCCAAGCACAGTTGTCTTTGCCAAGCAAATCCTCTGTTGCCTTGATGAATGGTTCTCTGTCGGTTGTGTTAAGGTCAATATCTGGCAGCGACCTTGTACCCAAAATTCTCTCAACAGACATAAATCGTGTTGGGAACAATGTAATGGGCGAAGATACTCTGTCAATATCGGTAAGACCAAGAAGTTTAGTTATATAGAAACTCGGTGCTGAACCTCTACCGGTGTTAGTTAAACGACCATCGTATTTCTCTTGACCGTCTTTTACCACCTGATAGTCAATTAAGAAGTAGTTCTCCATATGAGTCTTTTCCACAATATCCAACTCATAGGAAATCGCATCTGTGTACTTTTGCCACTGGTCTCTCGGAATGTTGTTCCTTTCGATAAGCCACTGTTTACGGATAATCTTTCTTAATTCTTCTGTTGGGTTCTCTGCAACCGAAGGAAGTTTAATATCATCATTGATGAGGGTAAAAGGTTCACATTCATCAAAGATTAAGGTGTTTTCAAGTGCCTCTCTAACCTGCTCACGAGAGAGTACACCTTGTTTAGCATATCTGCGATAGATTTCATCATCATCGGGATAATCGAGTATAGAACTTCCCTCGTCCTCATAGAAGATGTCTTTCGCCTTTAACAGAATGTCTCTGTATTCCGTATCTTGTGGATAGATGTAATGGGAGTCGTTTGCGTGGATAATCGGAATATGAGCCTCTTTGCTTAATCTTAAAAGTTCTTGGTTTACTTCAATTTGTTTTGGGAACAGATGGGATTGAACTTCCAAGAAAAAGTTCTTGCCGAACTTTCTATTTAGAGCCAAGATGAGTTCTGGGTCATTCCAAATACCAGCCACACAAGCCGTAGTAATAATGAAGTTGTCGGGATTAAGTGAAAATAGTAACTCCGAATCAATTCTTGGCTTGTAGTAAAATCCCGTGGAATGTGCTTCGGTCATAATGTCATTCAACTGCATTGCGCCATCATTGTTTTTTGCAATGATAACCAAGTGTTTGTTACTTCTGTCCTTTGCGAACCTATCCTTAACAAAATAGGTCTCCATTCCGTATCGCAACTTCAAATCATAAATTTTGTTGCCATCTTTGTCTCGTCGGTTTATCAAATCAAGCCAATCAAAGATATTGCCGGTGACTCCGTGATTTGTGGTAAATACGGAGTCGTGACCTAACTCAATGGCTCTTTTACAATATTCCTCTGGTTTAACCACTACGTCCATAGTCCACGGATTACCATAGTGGTCGTGTTTGTGGTAGTTGTTATATCTTGCCATATCTCACCTTCTACTCGCAGCCTTTCTGTATTCACAAGAATGTCGGAAGTTGCAAAGGTTGGTGCAATAGAAGAAATCTTCTGATGGTTCAAATTCTTCCTCTAACTCGATTGTTTTGATTGTGTCTCTGAACCATTTGATTGCTTCGTCATACTCACTCTTAACAAATGGGATTGTTGCGAATACACCACCATCCTTGAAGTGATTCCAAGTGATTTCCTTTGGGAACTCACCATAAGTCTGATGTACTGCGTGGCAATACAAGTACATCTGTCTCTTATAGGACTCAAAACTCTGCTGCGACTTTTTCTTTATTTCTCCGTTTTTCTTAAACGGATATTCTGAACTCTTGTGGTCTAAAACCACAATCTTGCCGTCTCTCTTATCTCTCAATAACAAGTCGATGAAACCAATAAAGTCATACCCATCGACAGTGAAACGCTTCTCCAACTCTACACCGAGGATTTCATAATCCTTTAACCACTCAATATCAAGGTCGGCAAAGTAATCAGCAATCGTTTCAAAACTCTTATCCATAGTGGATTTCTTAACCTTGTAGCACACAAAGTTGTCGTAATTATCTATGTAATACTGCACGGCATCCTCTACTTTGAGTTCTCCCTTGAAAATCATAGCAAGGATTTCGTGAACATAACTTCCGACTTCCGCATAGAAGTTGCCTTCAGATAGGTACAAGTTGTCATCATTTATGATATAGTCAAGATAAAATTCATACTTACAATGACCAAAACAGGTGGCACGAGAATACGACCATCGAGTTTTCTTGTCATTGCTCTGTGATTCACTCATATTCTCACCACCTTTCTCTTTTCGGAATATAATTCTTCCCATATATCTAACCCACAATCTACCGGTGCATTCTTTGTCTTTGCACCACCGAGCAACTTCTGTTTATCATCAATGATGTAAACATTGGTCACTCTCCTTAACTTATCAATATCTTCCCTAACTTCGTCTTTGAAGTAGTTGACATCCGAATCATATGCCAACACCACATTGACCCTCATTTTAATGAGCAAGTCTATCTGCTCCGGTGTTAAGGTGTGCTTTTCGGCAGAGACACAATTCTTATATCCCCAGCCATATGCCTTCATAACACTCTTGATAGATTCAAAAATGATAACCTCATTTTCTTCTTGAATATAGGGAAGTGTTGTTTCAAGACCTTGAAAATAGTCCATCACACCAACGGTATAGTAGTTTATATATTTAGCAATTTTCATTGCTTTGTAATTTTCATATCTTGTTCTTCCCTTGACATTGATAAGGTTGCCCTCTATGTCGTACACAGGATAAACAATTCTATTGCCAATATCGTCAATGCGAACTCCGAACAAATCCATTACTTCTTGTTCAATGCCCTCGTCCAGCCATTCTTGGACTTTGCATTTCTTATACTTTTTCATTGTGGTGGCAGGTAAGATTTCGTGCTGGAACACTTCTTTCTTTTGGCTTTGCATCATCCTATATCGTTTGAGGAAAGTCATTGTTTTGGACTGGCACATTTTTGAAAGGTCAACATTTGCCAAACTTGCAGCCTTTTCAACTGCATCCTCAAATGACATTCCCTCAAAGTCAATAAGATAACCAATCATTCCACCTGCTTTGCCGCAAGAGAAACAATAGTAAGAATTTTTTGCGGGAGTAAACGATAGAGATGGAGTAACATCGACGTGCAGAGGACAATTTGTGAAGTAGTCCTCTCCACGCTTTTCGAGTTCTAACGACTGGCTTACATAGGCATATAGGTCGGCTTCTTCATTGATTTGTCTTAACATTTCGTCATCATAATTCATCCAACCTTACCTCCAGTCTTTTTTAAAATGCTCCGTTCCTATCGTGCTGTTCTGCTTCGATAATCGTCATTGTATCGCCGGAGAACACGAAGTCGATGTAATCTTCTTCATCATCTTCCTGCATTTGTTCACCGAGACGATTTACATAGATTTTTGCGAATGAATTGCCACATCTCATACCGTCCTTGGCAATCATTTCTTGTGACTTATAATCCCATTTGATACCGACAGAAAGATAACGGTTAATCTTATCACTGTCTGCAACTTCACCGGCACGGTTCAACTGACAAGCCGTGAGAACCGAAAGGTTCAGTTCACCTGCAATCTGGTTCTTCAAAAAGTCACACTTTGCACCAAGGATGTTGTAGTTATCACTTGTTGAAGTCGCATTGCTCTTGATATAGTCAAAGACCACAAAGGTAAGTCCCATCTTATATTTGAGCATCTTACAAATGGTATATAATTTCTCGTTTGTGATATTGGGGTCGTAGATATGTACGAATGGCTGCTCTTTAAGCCACTTGATACTATCGCTGATTTTCTTTGCTTCCTCATCTGAATAGCGACCATTCTTTATTCTCTTGATTTCAATTCCTGTGAGATGGGAAATCAATCTCTCGGTATAAAGTCTGGTCTGCATTTCCGTATCAACGACCAATGTAGGTACACCGTTTTTGAGTTTATGAACCACTTCATTCATAAGCAGCACGGATTTACCTCTTTTGTATTTGGCTTGAACTACTACAAGTTCACCCGGTTCATAAGTAAAATACTCATTGAAAATCGGGTATTTAGACGGAATGCCATACGTGCCATCTTCTGTTCTTCTGCCGACAATCTCATTCCAAATGTCATCAATCTCCGTACCCAGAGTGTGAACATCTGTGGTAGACACATACTTCTGTGTCAACTTGTCGAGTTCGTCATACACGTTGTTGCTTAACATATCAAGGTCGTAGTCCTTGCGATAGCAGTTGTTTGACAACTGGTTAAGGACTTTAATCAAATCTCTCTTGAAAGCCAAGGTTACAAGATTCTCTGCAAGCATCTTGTATTCCTCAACAGTGTGCCTTGCAGTTCCCTTATACAACTCCATAAACTCCTGAACGGATGGAAGATTGTATTTCTCAATGGTTTTTGAAACTCCCTGATGGCTCTGTAACTTGTTTGCTACATTGTAGGCATCAATATTTGTGATACCGTCTTTGTAGAGTTCTTGGATAGCCCAATAGATGCAACCATTCTCAACTCCATAAAAATATCCGGGAAGGAGATAATCAGTATGAAGTACAAATTCGGGATGGTAAATCAGCGTTCCAATAACACCGCTCTCTGACTGAATATCGGAAAGTTCTGCAATATCCATTACTTCTTACCTCCTAATATGCTCTTAAAGCCCATTGGTTTTTGACTGACCGAGAACTTTGGAGCAGTTGAACTATCATCTGTAACCACAAAGTTGGATTTATTTCCTGCGCCACTCTTTGCAATCAGATGTTTTTGGTAGGCATCCTTAATCTCTTGTCTATCGACATAGTATTTGAAGCCTTGGGGATGCCGTAAATTCATTTTGTTTTTGATTACATAATCAAGAACAAATACAAGGTATTCGGATGAAACTCCACGAGCAATAAAGTCGTTTAAGCAGTGGAACAACTGACTATATACAACCGTCTTGTTGATGTGCAAAACCCATTGATTTTTGATATACTGGAGGTCTTTCTTTGTCTGTTCGTCTTTCCAATCGCCCTTTTTCTTTAAGTTGTAGCAGTCGGCGTGGTAGTACATTCTTCCCTCAACGTGGTAGTTATCCTTTGTAATATCAATCAATTTGTCTGGGTGGCTACATCTTGCATATCGACAGGTCTTAATATCAGTTTTCTTGCTCATTGCTTATTCTTCCTTTTCGAGTAAATATGTTGATTCCAAATCTGCCATATGCAGAGCAAGAATGAGAGGGTATTTACGCATTGCCGTGCCGAGAGTGTTCCAGTTCTCTTTTGGCTCGGAGAAGCCCATATGCCAACGAATAGCATATCTCTCCATTGGCTTTAATTTGATGTATTCCTCAATCATCATCACGGACTTCTCTCCGTGACCATAAGGAATTTTGTCATCAACCGTGTAAGACGGAACTGTTACCCAATCGAACCTACCATTGCTGTCAGATTTTGTTCCATTGTCACTGTAAACCTTTTTGTTTTTCAACTCTGTGCCATAGAAATAGGACTTACATAAGTCGTGTAACAAGGCGGCAATAATGAGGCTGTCTGAACCAACATCAACCTTTTCTTTCCATAACTCATCGTTGAACTTACTTACAAGGCGGTCATAAACATTCAAAGTGTGTTCAAGAAGTCCACCCTCGTGACAAGAGTGGTATCTTGTCGAAGCCGGAGCGGTATAGAAATCTGACTTACGAATGAACTCCATCAGATTATCCATACCCGCTCTCTCTGTGCTTCTCAACAGACTTTCAAACCGCTCAATGTTGGTCTGCTCTGCCATAGATTAGAACGGCAAATCGCTTTCTTCCTGCTCGTCAGCAACAGGTGCGTTCTTCTTTGCCTTGGAAGTCTTTGCCGTAGACTTCTTGCCAGCCTTTGCAGGTGCAGCATCACCGCTGTCATTGCCATCGGGAATGTCGAATGCAAAAATTGCGTAGTTCACATAGCCCTTCTTGGCTTCTGCGTTGTAAGGAGTAGTTACCTCACAAGAAGTAATCTGAATTGCAACACCCTTATCGGTCACATTCAAGGTCTGTGCCTTTTCGTGTGCAGAACCAATCAAGCGAACAAAGCCGTCCTGAAAGTCAGTCTCATAACTGCCATCCTTGCGCTTCTTGCTTGTGCTTACCTTGGCAATAGAATAATTGCCCTTGTCCTCAATAGACCAGATTCGTGCGAAACCGCCACGACCCTCACTGTCTCTCTGTCTGAAACCCATAGTAATTACCTCACTTTACTTTCTTACTGCCAGCAACTTCTTCTTCAAGTTTTCGAGAATTGCGGCATCATTGATATTTGAAATCTTGCCGGTGATGAGTTCATCATCCAAGTCAGGATTTGCTTCCTTTTCTGCTTCCTTGCAGAGTTCGATTGACTTATCCTTTGCCTTGTCGGAAAGACCGGACTTCTTCTTTGCAAGTTCAGTCACTTCTTCCTGAAGGTCAATCAACTTGGCTGTATCTTCGGGTAAATCTTCACCCTCGTAGATATACAAGCCGAGACCGTGCATTGCACAAGCCTTAACCAAACAACGCTTCATACTCTTGTTTGCATCAACAGAGGTAATGTCGGCTGCGGGAATAGACTTGTTCTTGAAGTCCATAATTGCAAGAACCTCTGTGTGGGTAATGCCGCCGATAGTAACGGAAACCTCAACCCAGCCGGTCTTGCCGTCATCGTGCCAGAATCTCGTGTTACCACCCTCGTCAATAACCTGTGGCTTAATCTCGTATGTAGCATCGGGGTACTTCTTCTTAACTTCCGACCAAGCGGATGACCAAGAGAGGTATGTAAGACCGCCCTTTTCCTTGACCTTGCCGGAAACATCAACGCCATTCAGCGTATTAAAAATATCTTTTACTTCGGACATTTCTGTATGTTTCTCCTTACTTAATAATTGTAGTGTTTTTCTGTGTTATTTCTTCGACCATAGTTTTTTACTTAAATACAATCAAATTAACCACCATCCATAAAGTGAAGTATCTATATAAAGTTCCACATAGTTTATAGGAACGGATTTTAATGAGCATACAAATCCGCATCGTGCAACAACATAATGTCATTGAACAATTTATCGCCAAGCAGTCTCTTATCTTTATTGAGTGCCTTTTCAGACTGCTTCCACTGGCAATACGGATGCATATGGTAGAAGATTAAGTTTGATATATATGTAATATCTTCTTCTGTGAACTGCTTCGCATAGTGAAGATAGAAAGTAATATTATAAGCACCTACGCTGTGATGTTGATAATAGTGGCAGTTACCGTCCTCAATGCCTCTTGCATTGGTTCTCGTTTTCGTGTGTAACTTGCCATTGTCGTGCAGCATAGTCGCAATCAAAAGAGGGAAATTGTCGGGACAATGTTCCTGAATATATGTTGCTGCTTTGGTGCAATGGTCGCCAAGAGTTAGTGCGTGATGGCTATTCTCTTGGTCGAACTCATTTGCTACTTTGAAGAAGTCACCGATGGTAAACTTCTCCTTATGCTCGTCATCGAGATTAGAAAATATGTATTTGATTTCCTTAAATCCCTCGCTGTAATGAGGCGGTTGCCAATTCATCTGCATTCGCTTGATAACTTCTACCGGAACTTTGCGGTCACGCTTTTCATTATTCTCCAAGCAAGTTTCATAAGAAGTCATCATACATAAACAAATCGGAGTGCAAGAGATATTCTTCAATTCGTTCAAGAACTGGATGCGGAGTTTCTTGCTGATGTTGGTAGCATCATAGATAACGTCTTTACCAGCAATCAAGTCTGCCTTGATTCTCCTGTGAAGTTCTGTAAACAGTTTGTTGTTGTCTCCTTGCGTTGCTTCATCACCAAAGAGTTCTTTTCTTAAACCATCAGAGGAATGAATAACAGGTTTATATTCCTCATTATCCCCCGAAGTGGTTATGGATTCGGCAAGAGTGCTTTTGCCACTTCCGGGCAAGCCTATGAGCATTGCCATAAGCGGCACATTTGCCTCTAATCGTTTCAATACATTCATTTCCTATACCTCTAATTCGCCATTAAGTAACTGACAATAAAAGTCTGTTTTTATTATCAATTTTCGCCGTTTTCAACGGTCTCTGCGCCATTTTCCTCTGGAGGAGCAGTGGTTTCGGCGGGTTGCTGTTCTGCCTTTGCAGATGCTTCTTTCAATGCCTGTTCAATCTTCTTCTGTCTGTTCCAAGGTGCTTCACAGAATTTCTTGACATCCTCAATACGCTTCATAAAAGGCTTGGAACTATCGTTCAACTTATCAAGGATAACCTTGCTCACAGACAAAATGCCGACCTGCAATCCCTTGTTGTACTGTTCCTTTAACTTCGTTTTGAAAAGTTCTTCCAACTGCTTCTCTTGTGCATCAGTCATAGCCATAGCGAATATCTCCTTTCTTAATTAGTAGTCTCTACAATGAGTTCTTCTGCTTCTTCCATATCGGGTGCATCAGAAGTATCTTTAATAATCCCTTCAAGACACTTGAAATTGAAGTTCTTATGTTTGTAGGCAGTAAAACTTGGTCTGTTATCAATTCTGACAACTACCCCCTCCCGAATATGGCTTCCACCAATCGGGTCTGCACCGTCGTAGTATTTCTCAACACGGGACATCAAATCTTCCCAAGTCGTATATGTAAACTTCTCGAAAGTAGGAACGCACTTAACGCCCATCTTCTCGCATTCAATAAGAACCTGCTCCCAAGGTACTTCAACAGTAAAACCGTCCTCATTGGTCAAGGTCATACGATATACATAGCAGTCATTCTGACCAACTTCGCATCCGTAAGAGAACACGGTCTCTGCTCCGTACTGCTTGGAGAATTCCTTATCCTTGATGAGTTTGTTGGAGCATCTACCCATAATGGTAGTGGATTCATTAACCCAGCCGACAATCTCATAGAAGATTTCTACGCCCTTTGGCAGTCTGTCTCTGAAAAAGTTGTGATACTTCTCTCTGAAAGCATTGCTGCCGTACCAACCGCCATCGCCATAGTCTCTCAAAGTAACTCGTCTCGTACCACTAACAGTCTTATACTGTCTGGTGGTTTTGTCTTTAAGACGGAACATCTTCTTCAATACACGATTAGGTCTCTTGGTAGTGACCTCAACCGCATTCATAGTTCTTGCGGAAGTGCCGTGCATCTTTAAGGTGATGTAGCAGGTGTCACCCGGCTTAAATGCACCCTGATTGTAGGCAAGTTGTGCAGTGTCGATATGCTCAACAAAGAAAGGATATTGAACCTTTTCATTTTCATCCTTGCGGGACTTTCTGGTTTTGCTCACACCGGGAGTTCCATACTTGTTCTGTCTGTTGCTTCTCGGAATGTACTTTCTGCAAATCTCATAGCCATTGAGAGTAGTAATCTGCTCACCATCTGTCAATTTATTTACATCTGTGTACTTGCTCAACACTTCGATAGGAAGAACCAGACCATCGGACTGCTCACCACGAAGTTTTAGAGCGGTAATGTTTCTCTTGTCGGGGTCGAGATAGCCGCCAGTATTGTTACCTTCAGCATCCTTGACTCTCACAAGATTGTTCTCTTTGGCAAAGTCCTCGCCTAACTGACCGTCCACAGGGAAGTAGATAACTCTCTGTCCCTCTTGATAACTCAAATCGACAATGACGTTGTTGCCGAAAATCGTGGCACACTGTAAGCGGTCAGCATTGCTATGTTTTCTCAAATCTTTGATTGTGGTTACATAAGCGCAATACATTTACTTACCTCTTTTCTTCTTTTTGGTTTTCTTAATGGGTTTATCCGCAGGTTTCTTAACCGGCTTTCTTGATTTGTTGGTTTTGGTGTTATTCTTGCTTATTTCTTCATCGTCAAAAGTAAAGCGTTTGGGTTTTGTCTCGGAATAACACTTCGGGCATCTATACAATCTGTAAGACTTACCATCCTCAAATCGCATAACGCTTTTCATCAAACTTCTGCAATGCTTACAAAACATACTTAATCCTCCAACACCGGCACTTCATTTCCCCAACAGTCGAAGTGGTCACGCTCTGTTCGAGCATACATCTCCAACTTCTTCAAGTCAGGATAAAGTCGGTTGATAATCTCATATGAAATCTCTGGTTTCTGGCTATGTCTTTGAACATTTTCCGTGAATACGGTATGTATCTTCCCTCTTTCTTCAAGAGCCACAGGTGGAAGTTTGCCTTTATACATATACAAGAGATATTCGTGTCCGTATCTCACTGTGAATGCTGCTGGGATGCCAGTAACCTTATTCCATATCATTCTTGCGTGTAACTTATAGCCTAATTCCTCTGCAATCTGTTGTGCTTCAAACAGATACTTGTCAATAGTCCATAAGAATAACACGCTATCCCCCGAACAAAGGCTTGTCGCTTGACTCAAATGGTCTTTGATTTCTTCAAGCGAACACACAGGATAGTCAAGAGCAGTTCCGCTACTTACCGGTCTTACGCTCTTTTTACCGCCTTTTGCCTGTTTCCAAGGTGGGTCTGCAAGAATCAATCCATATTGATTGCTTGTGTTGAAAATATCTACTCTCATTTACTCAACTCCGATAATCTTCTTTGCTTGGCTGATAACGGTATCATATGTGAACTTCCAATTCTCACTTCTAACCATACCATTTGCTTTTGCATCATACCCCCGATTGTGCGGAGCAGACACAAGGATTTTGAAATAGTCTCCACCCTCGTGATTGTGAACACCATCATCAATCAAGAAATCAGCCTTAATCATTTGCTTACGACCTGCCACAATGACCTGTCGCCAAGAGATGAAAGGAAAATGTTTCAGAATGATATACTCATACTTTGGTTTTACATTTCTGTAATCCGTAGTCGTGCAGAGATAGACATTAAACCCATCATCAATAAGTTGTTTCACATATTTCACGGCTTCGTCTTTCGGCTCAACCGTTTTCCAGAAGTGGTCAGTATGTAATGGCTCAAACACCTGCTCCTTGGTAAGTGTCGGGAAGAATCTCGCAACATCCCAATCAGTCACTTCATCCGGCTTGACATTAAGACCATAGAGGTCATTCAGCCACTTACACCAAGCAGCCAACAAATCCTCAATCGTGTCATCAATATCAATGAGGATTGTAATATCTGAAAACGTCTTTTTCATTTAAACCTCCTTTACTTTGTCTCTCCGAAACTTAATAGCAACACAGTGATATTTCTTTTCAAGTTTGCAGACAAGCCACATAGCCTTAATAAAAGAATTGGTATGCTCTACTGTCACGTATTTGCCGTTTTTATAGTCCCAATACAGAACCTCATATTTTGCTCCCATAAATAATCTCCTTATCTTCTGTTCGATTTACCATCGAAGTCAAAATATCTTGCAGCAATCGCAGGAAATTGATTTTCGATTTCTTCCATTGCTCTCCATTCAGAGCCTTTCTTGCCAATGTCTCTCAAATATCCCTCTACATCTCTCTTGTAAAGTTTGTAGCCGTTCTTTCTCATACCTCGGCATTGACAGAACAATCGGAATGTAAAAGTATTGAAAATTGATGGCTGATTACACCAAGCGGCAACCGCAGCATAGAAAGATGAATACTTGGTGTCATACACCTTTTCAAATCTCATAATGTACGGCTTTGCACCGAACTGGCTTAAAATATCAATTCTTTCAAACAGATTGGTTATATCTTTCTCCCAGAACTGTTCATCATAGATACCGTTCCTATCACAGCCGCAAAAAACATAGAATTTGAGTTCTCGTTTCCAGTTTGGTACGGTTTCTCTAATCAATTTGAGTTTTGATATGATTAAGTCTTTATCCTCAATGTTGTCAAAGGCAAAGATAAATTCACCATCGTGCTTCCACTTTGAGATTTCGAGAATGCGTTCTTTGGTCAATAGTCTTTCATCAAGACCTTGCTTGAATTGAAATCTCTTTTTGCTCTCGATAACCGGCTCAATCAGTTCTCTCCATTGAGAACATCCGAAGAAATTGTCATCAAGGAAACACAGTTTAGGTCTCTCTACATCCATAAACTCATCCAGAGGACTTGCAGAAACAACTTTCTTGTGGTTTCTATTCACACAGTAGTAGCAACCTCTGAAACACTTCCTTGTAAGATAGCCAATGGAGTAATCCAAATAGTATGTAAACTCGCTCCTGCGAACCCCCGAAGCAATATTCATATTTACCCATTCATCATAAAGATGATAGTCAGGCATAATATGCTCAATCTCATCGGGCAAAGGCGGTGCTTTGTCGTAGAAGAAACCTGTACCACCATATTCAATGTTCGGTTGTTTCAAGAATTCATTATCCTTGTACCATTCGGAAATGGTTTCGCTGTTCTTACCGGTCTTATCATCTGGTTCACCCGGAACTTCTGTATCGGTAAACACCTTTGAAATAAACACCTTATCGAAAGCATCCAGACCATCGTAATCCGTTTTCAATATGACCTCATATCCAAGGTTTTTGTAATATGTAGATAACTTCATACAACACAGATTTGGAAATCTATGTTTCTTCTTGCCTACAATGTCGGCATCTATAATTGCGATTTTACCCATTGGTTAAACCTCTTATTGTTTTATATCCGTGTTATTCCATCTTATTTATAAAGGTTAAAAATTAAAGCAATTCTCTGCCGCACTTCGGGCAGAACTTTGCATTAACCAAGTCAAACTGACCTTGCACCTTTGGCTTACACGAATTATATAATAAACAATCGCATTTGGAACATCTCATTGTGGTTATTCCGCTGCGTTTGAAAATCTTTTTAAGTGCGACCTTATCATTCAAATCCGAATCATCTTTCGTCTTGTAAAGTTCACACATCTTTGCGTATGTAGTCCAGCAAATCCACGTGTTGCAGTCGGCGCAGTAAATACCAATTCTTCTTCCACTCGGCTTTGCATAGACTTTGGAACATCCGCATTTCTCACATTTGTAATGTTCCACTCTCTCACTCCTATTCGATATTATGAATACACTTGATTAGTTCCTCTTTTGTATTCAGAACCATATCACGCATAACCATATCGAGCAGGTGGTTTAAGATATTGCCGATTTGCTTGCCCTTATATCCGAGTTCAAGTAGGTCATTGCCGTTTATATCAAGCCCGGACAAAGTATAAACACTTCCATCACGATTACTCTCGGAAATGTAATGACTCAACAACTTCAAGAGAAGCATTGTGTTTGAGTCTTGCTCGTGAGTAAGTAGTGTAGCATACTCAACAGAACGGAGAGTGTTCTTATATCCTAAATCGTGAAGTAGTTTCCTTGAATAATACTTATACTTGTTGTCCTTCCAAATCAATCGCTCATCAAAAACCTTGTGACCATAGTATTTGATTGATACGGTATCAGAAACAATGTCATTAGAAAATCTCAACTGCTTTAAAACAGTCTCAATGTCCTTGAAATCAAATAAGGTTGCAAGCCTAATTTCAAACACAGGATTGCTCCTAATCAATCTCTGACATACATCCTCGGAGTCCACCAAGTACATATCTGGTACAACCGTTTTAAGCAATTCAATGAGTGTCGCCATCAATGTTGCCGACTTAATATCATTCGGATAACTCAAAGTCTTGGTCAGTTCCGAACTAATTCTTTCGACAGAGATGTTTTTCAGCAGGGATTTATGTGCCAGCAGAGAACACATAGTCTCCTTTTCAATGGCACAACCAAACCTTACTGCAAAACGAATGGCTCTTAACATACGCAGAGCATCCTCGGTGAACCTCTCATCAGGATTGCCTACACACCGGATTACCTTATTCTTTATATCTTCAATCCCGCCAAACAAGTCAACCAGACCATTCTTATCATTATAAGCCATAGCGTTGATTGTGAAATCTCTACGCATAAGGTCAAGTTCCAAGTTTGAAACAAACTCTACTTTGGTGGGATGGCGATTATCTTCATACTCACCATCTATACGATACGTGGTTATTTCATATGGTTCAGTATCAATTATGATGGTTACTGTGCCGTGCTGCAAGCCGGTGAGCAACACCTTGTATTCGTTGAATACTTCGATGACTTGCTCCGGCAATGCGGAAGTGCATATATCCCAATCGTGAGGTTCGATACCCAACAAACTGTCTCTAACACAACCGCCAACAACATAGGCTTCGTAACCGTTTTCTTCAAGTTTGTTTATGATAAAAGCAGCATCTCTCGGTATTCTGATTTTGTTTACCACGGATTATCTACCTCTTTCATAAACTTCGCAAGTTGACCGTTGTGATAAAATACAAGGTCGTTTTCTGTGATTGGCTTTCCGAAGTAATGCTTTACAATCTGATGGAAGATTTCTGCGTTTACACATTTGAAGTCAACGTTATCACTTTCATCTCCGTAAATATTCTTCATCCAGCCATCATTGCCGACTTTGTAAAGGTCAAACATTTCAATTCTTACAAGAGAACCGATACCTTCAGGACACGAAGCAACCGCTTTCTTCAAATCCTTTAAGGAGAAGTTCGGACGGAAGTTCGGTGGTTCATTCGGGTTCTCAACTGTAATAATGATTTCATCTTCGCCAAGACTATAAATGTCAAGAGCATCGTCATTGAGTGTCTGCTGAATATGTAAACAGAGAATAGACATCAGATGATGTTCATACTGAATCTGTCTCTTTGGATTACAAGCACCCAAAACCACTTGGCGAATGTATTTGCTGTTGGCAATATGCTTACTATCTGTAAACTTGCCGACATATTCTTCCCAAGTTTCGCAGCCATCAAAAATATCCTTGGAATAATGTTTGAGAGCGGAGAAGTTAGCCTTTCGCATATCAATAGAGATAAACACTCCCTTGTCGTTTGGCTCAACATAGAGATTTCTCTTGCTCACTTCCGTGGGTCTGACGGCTGATTTGAAATCTTGGTTATTGAACTTCTGAAAAGCAGGGTTTTCTTTAATGTGAGTAATCATAGCATCCTTGACAGAGTTATAATACTCGAAGTAACTCTGCTCGTCTGGATAAGCCATCAACTCAATGCAGAACTGGTCAAACTTATCTACGCAGTCGTACAAGATGTCGAGAGCGCAAAGCCTCTCATAGAAATAAGGATTATCGAAAACTGCGATGGATAAATTGCAATCCTTGCAGAACCTCTTTTTCAACTGAATGGAATTTAAAACTTGCTCTCTGGTCATCTGGACTGGTTCACCACCATTCCATTGATTTCAGCAACCAAGTCCATAACCTTGCTCATATTTACTTCATCCGGCAAGGTAGTGTGTTCCTTCAGATAGTCGAGTTTCTTTTCATACTCATTGACAATCTTGTAGAATTCTTCGATAGGCTGACGGTTCTCATCAAGGAATTCACCATTCCTAATGCTCATCAAGAAATCGTGTTCCTTTTCTCTATATGTGACGATTTCACCCTGTTCCAAAATATCGAAACACATAAGGTACAGACGAACAAGGTGCATCATATGCTTACCCAACTTATCGTGGGCGATTGCCTTTTCATTTCTCTTTCCGATTTTAGCATATGACTTGATAATCTCGCCCATAGTGTTCATCATACCCTTGTAATCTCTTAAAGGATAATGATGAAGAAGAATGTCACAGAAAATCTCTGTATCATAGTCATCTCTCGGAGATTTATCAATATAGAGTTTAATTGCATCTTCCGGCACTTCGAGGAACATAGTCTTAAACTCCACCGAAGCGTGTTCAATGCTTTTAAGGATATGTGCTTCTTGCTGGCTCTGGCTTACAAGTCTTGCCGACTTGTTTTCCAAACGCCTCAACTGTGCATTGGCATAACCGCCAAAGGAATGGATTGCTCTCTTGGATAAGAACAGATGTCTGTTCTCAATCAACTTCTTGCCAGCATCCGAAAGGTAAATATAATGTTCTGGTTTGAGACCGAGCATTTCAATCGTGTTAGGATTGCAGGAGCAAAGAAGTTTTACAATCTTATCAAGGGAATAAACGGTTGTGTCTGTGTCTACATCTACAACCTGCTCGAAGTCGCTGCCGGTAAGGATGCTCCTTGTGGTTCTTGTTGCGACTCCCCTAATATCCACATCGGAATTTTCATTGTTTGTTCCGTATGCGTGACTGCCCCCGAATCCGAGAAGAATAATGTTGCTGCCAAGATTTTCATTCTCACGAAGGAAGTCATATTCCTGTGTTCTTAACATCGTTCCAATGTTCTCAACGCTCATATTCTGACCTCGCTTTCTTGATTACGTACCTATTATACCTCCGATTTATAGTTATGTCAAGAGGTTTTTCATAAATATTTTTAGATTTTTTTAAATGCGTACAAAGTCCTCATACCATTCGGTGAAGTTCTCATACAAACGATTGAAAATAAACAGCACCACCCACACAGGGAATAGCAACCATTGGACTACTCTCCTTGCCGCAATAATGCACTTGTACTGGAACTTTGAAATCTTCGTTGCACTACCATAATGCCTAACGATTCTCTCATAGCCTTCCTCATCCGTTTTGAATGCAGAAAACTTATCTCTTACATAGATTTCTTCTGAACCCATATTATTATAAAACCTTTCTAAATCTGTAAATAAAACAGTGATTTTATTATCATTTTATCCTGCCACAGAGAGCAAATTCCAAGAGTTTAAGAGCAAGTTGTTTTGCCTGTTCTCTTGTAATGTGCATTCTCGTGGTGAACGATACTTCCTGCGGAACGGGATATTCAATCCAGCCACAAGGTTCTCCGAGGAAATTGCGTGGAGCATCTTCCTCTTTAATCACTCCGAGTCTAATAGCATCGGTTGTCAAAATCCTCGGTTCTGCATCTTCAATTCCAAGCCAGACACATTCAGCGGTTGAAGCCGAACTCATCTGTAAAGAACACTTCTTATTATAATGGTCAAGGAACAGCAACTTACCGAAACCTCTTTTTGTGGTTGTTTCGGCAAATACTAATCCTTTATTCATATTCCTTGTTCCTTTAATCTCATTCAACATAGTACCACTCCTGTCCGGCATTAAATTCATCTTTCTTATGTAACATAGTCCCAATTCTCTGCTCTGCTTCTTCGGCAGTCATAGCCACTCTCTCGAAGGTGCTATTTGCAGCATCAACACCAAGAGCCTTGCTGTATGGGTCTTTGAAATTTACCCAATCATCACGCTCCTGCTCGGTCTGAAATGCTGCAATGTCTGTCTCACCAATATCCTTATAAGTTGCGTAGTACATAATCAATTCTCCTTTACCACTTGACATTTGAGAAAATTATCTATATAATATAGAAAAAGTCGGTCATATTTTCTCGACTGAACACAGTATAACAGAAAATATTCTCATTGTCAATACTTGTTTTAGAAAATTTGACCGTTACGGAGGAAACAATTATGGAATCTATCTTGTATCATCGCATCAAAGAATTATGCTCACAGAAAGGAATTACCATCTCTAAATTGGAGTCCGACTTGGGATTCGGCAATTCTTCTATCAAGAAGTGGGAAAAGGTAAGTTCTCCCTCTGTGGATAAGATTGTCAAGGTCGCAAGTTACTTTGATGTTTCTGTTGACTACCTGCTCGGCAGAACTGATATTGTTGGCTCTGTTTCCGAAATTATTGGAGACGAGGATATTATCTCTTTCCAAAGAGCAAGACAGAAGATGACACCGAAAGATAGAGAACGAATGATGCAAATGCTCAAATTGGGATTTGAGTACGCATTCCGGGAGGATAACGAAGATTAAATGATTAGATATACCTATGTAAATAATCAGGTATTGAACATATACTCTATGTTGCCGACGATTAAATTCCCTCTTGATGTCAAGGAAGTTATTCGTTACATACCTAATTGTAGATATATGTCTTACCAGCAGTTTGCAAAAATCAATCAATGTTCTATTGATGATATTGTTCAGATTTGCGAAAGTAAGTCCGGCTGTACTCACTATGACATTATGAACGATAGGTATTTGATTTTGTGTAATCAGTCAACCGCTGATAATAATAATGTTGGCAGACAGCGATGGACTTGTGGACACGAAATCGGACACGTCGTTTGTAATCATCATACAATTTCGGCTTATGAGAAACTTTCTGAAAACAGTCTGTTGCAAACTACTAATCCTGAATACGAAGCGGAAGCGGATTATTTTGCCGCTACACTATTAGCACCATTTCCTCTGTTTAAACTTTTGAACATTAAATCTGCCATCGACATTCAAAACACTTTTGGTCTTTCCGCAGAAGCATCTCTTTACAGATACAAGCAGTATCTCAAATGGCTTAACACAAGAGTTAAGACTTCTTGGGAAAATGATATGATGCGACTTTATAGGCAGAAGAATATTTAACCATTCATTTTAAATCATCTCACGGAAATACTAACCGTGGGGTGATTTTTTTATGAATGAACAAGAATACAAGCATATCCGCAATTTAGCGTGGGACTTATTGATTGATGCAAACATTTCACGGTTGCCGGTTGATATAAATGCTATTGCTGCAATTTACAATCTACAACACTTGATTGACAATTCTAAATCCTTATATGAGAATACTCTTTCTGTTGCTGAAGGTATCTTGAAAATCTTCGGAATGTCTAATCCTGAATTCACAAGATACCTTGCAGTCAGAATTCTTACACCTATGATTGTGTTCAAAGAGTTAGGTGTGAAGTCTGTGGAAGAATTAGGTAGGTTATCTGGACTCCCGGCAGACTTGGCAAATCAGCGATTTAAACGTTTTGAAATGCTCTTGTCAAGAAATGCCTTTCAAACCTCACGACTTGAAACTGTTGTCTTATCACAATTTAACCAATGGATAAAAAGTCGTTAATTGCCACTCATTCTCTGTTTTGCAATTTGATAGTAGTGGTCATCAATTTCAATGCCGATGAATTGTCTACCGAGATTTTGACAGGCAATGCCAGCACTGCCAATACCCATAAATGGGTCTAACACAACACCGTTCTCTTTTGAGGAATTGCCGATAAGTGTCTCCATAAGAGCAACCGGCTTTTCTGTGTCGTGCAGATTCTTACCATTCTCGCCTTTCATCTTGACATTAGGAACGGAAAGTATATCACTCGTACCGCAGTTGTTGATTTTCACACCTTTACCTTTACGGAAGAAAAGAATGTATTCAAATTGAGACATATAATATTGTCCCATAATCTTGTTCCCTTTGTCCCATACAAGTGACTTAATAAAGTGGAAACCATAAGGCTTAACGCCTTTCTCCTTTTCTTCTTCTGTTCTCAAATCGGTAAAAGTATTCAGCATATGTATGAGGTTGATATGGTTAGTCATCACATAGCAATGGCTGCCATCTTTCAACACTCTATAAAATTCAGGTGCGTATTCGGAACAATCAATATTGTTATGGGCGAATACTTGACCTTTCTTGTTTATGTCTTTCTGTAACATACCACCACTGTTTCCGGCACTTCCTCTCGAAGTCACCCTATAAGGTGGGTCTGTCACAATTAAATCTATGCTCTCATCATCAATGCGTTTGAGTTCTGCGATACACTCACCGCATATCAGATTTGGCAGGGGGGTATTGTTCTTAATCATTCAACTTAACTTCTTTCTGTGGTTATATCTAAAATCAATGCTTTGTCTGCTATGTATTCCGTGTTAATTGTGTTGAAATATTGACCTATCGGTTTGACGATATAAACAATGGGATTGCCACCATACTTTTTACACGCTTTCTTGGCATACATAGTTGCAGACAAGATTGATGTAGTAAAGAAAACCTTATCGGTGTACTTCTTTCTCCAACCCTCTCTTTTGATGTCGGTTATTACTGGAGGTAAAAGCACTTTCTTTATAGGGAACAAATCGGTTGTTCCGTGATAAAATGTTCTCATTTGGTCTCCGAAATCAGTGCATTGCCGCAAGTGATTCTGTCGCTATCTTCTTCTTTGCTCGGAACAAAGACAATGACATCCCAGCCTTCAGCGACCAACGGCTGCTCGAATTCTCTGTAAACATCATAGTCAGTATAAGATGTAGTCACATCAAAACCATTAGTCACAGCAGAATTGGTCTCGTGAATAGGTGTAATCTTAACGATGAACTTATTCTTGTCAAACAGTTCGGAAAGGCGTTTTGCATCGAGGATTGTATGAGCAGTAACGGCAAAATTCAAAGTGTACTTTCTTCCATTTGGCATAGGCAACTTTGCCGCAAGTGCGGAAATTTCGTCAAGGCTCAAACTCATACCGTTGAATTGGTCATTTCTCTGTGCATCGTCCGTACTGTTGATGCTGAACTGCAATCCCGCTTCGCCGTTGTATTCTTCATTCTTGATGTCACACCACTTCAAGATAAATTCTTCAAGTCGCTTGTTTGACTTCGGCAGCATAGTTGAAACCACCGGATGAATGGTCTTTGCTTTGATATAAGAACTTACGAGAGGTCTTAACATCTTGCTTGTAAATTCAAGCACATTGAAGTTGAATGTCGGCTCTCCCATTCTCGCAAAGTGAACATTGAATCTGTCCGTATGGTCTACATTCTCGCCCTGAAGGATTGTCTGCACTTCGTAGATTAAATCTGCAACAGTAGCATTTCCGTGGAAGCCAAATCGGGGGCAATCACAAAACTTACACTTCATAGGACAACCCTTTTGAGTGCTGACTGTGGCTACCCACTTATCGGTCAAGTCAACCTCTGTGTTTGCTACTCCGTTAATCTCCTTATGTAAGCCGAGAAAATCAGCCTTGATATTGTTTTCTTTGCCGTAGTCACCAACCGTCAGAAACTCTAACTGACGGTCAGCGTCTACATAAATTTTGCCGGTATGTGTTTTTACAATCTTCATACTCTCACCTTAAATCTTTACTGTGTATTCAACTTTCTTGAATCTCTTTCTTCTGTGAGGTTTAATTCCCAACAATTTCATCATCCACTTTGGTGGTACTATCAAAAGGTCAATAATCACAGGTCTTATAATGCAATGAATAATTTCTTGATTTGTAATGTCAGTGTCAATAACAACATTATTTGCCCTATGACCTCTTGCATTTTCTGTTGCTGGAACAACCCTTATAAAACTTCCATTTTTGAAACAGACCAGAACTTCATTTGAGTTACATTTCATAAGTCCGATATTTCTTCTGATGAACCAACTGTTTTTACAGAAGTATTCGAGATATTCAAACACAGTGTTTCTCTTTGTCCTCATTGAAACGAAAATCAAAGAGCGGAAGTGTCTGTATCTCAAACAAAGCCTAATCTGTTTCTTGATGATTTTGATTAGTTGCTTGTTGTCAAGCCTTGCCGGGATTTTCATAGTTACTCAATATAGGGCAACGTCATATAAATGTCGGATGGAACATTGCCCTTCCAAATGTACTCATTCTTCAAAATGTAGTTGTTATAGGTGCTGGCGGTCTTATTTGCTCTCATCTTTGCCTGTTCAGCCCAACTCTGCTTTTCCTCATTGTCCGAATCCTTGTACTGTTCGTAGGTCAGTTTATCAGAGTTGTAAGAGGCAATCATAGAACGGCAAGTATCTTCGACCTGCTTCAAGGTCTCATAGTTGGTATCGTCATCCGCTTTCTGAACTGCGTGAAACCAGTTGTTCCAAGTTGCTACTCCTGCGGGAGTACAGGTAAAGAAGATAGGAAGTCCAATAAATACGACAAGGAGCAGAATGACGAGCATTACAATTCCAAAATTACGCATATTAGTTACCTCCAGCAATCTTTAAAATAGGTGCATCTACTTCAAAAGGAATGTCACTGTAAAGATATTCACCAGTCCATTCGAGGTACTTACCATCGGGGGTGAAGAAGAAAATTCCATTGTCGTTTTCGCCGTAAGAACCGTCAACATCGGCAAGCCAATTATTTCTGTAATATGAAGAACTGCCGCTGTATTCGTAATACTCACTGTCGGGAGTTAAGAAACTGTTAAGGCTTGATACCTTGCCATCAACGACAAAGTTGCCAACTACTGTATTGCCAGCAAACAGAACGATATAGCCAAGTGGCTTTTCAACTTCACAAGGAAGTGCATTTGCCTTTTCTCTCTGTCCGTTTACCCAATATGCACGACGGATAAGATTGTATCTTTCGAGTGAATAAGAAATGTCGGTGGGAGTAGGCTGATTGCTCTGAATGTTGTTTGCTGCATTGATAGTGTTGTTTACATCCTGTTTTGAACCACTAACAGTCTCATCACAGCCGGTGAAACACATTGCCATCGCAAATACCATAACAATGGCGAGAATAACGCTTAAAATCTTTTTCATAGTCTTTCAAGTCTCCTTATGTAACTTTTTTAATTTAATTACTTGCTTCTGCCTTTTCTTTGTCATTGGTAACAAGAACTTCCGTCATCAGGATAAGAGCGGAAACAGACAAGGCATTCTGCAATGCTGTTCTTGTAACCTTTGCCGGGTCGATAATGCCGTTTTCAATCATATCGACATAAGACTCGGTATAAACATCAAATCCATAGCCAGTTTTCTTTTCTCTGGTGATTTCATTGATAACCACAGAACCGTCATATCCCGCATTTTCAACAATCCTCTTAATTGGATATTGAATAGCATCCTGAACAATTCTTACACCGATTCTCTCATAGTCGGAAAGTTCGTCTAAACCGATGTTGAGCGTTTCCGCAGCATTGAGCAGTGCAACACCGCCACCCGGAACGATACCCTCATCAATCGCAGCCTTTGTTGCTGCAAGAGCATCTTCCAATCTCAACTTCTTGTCTTTCAATTCAATCTCGGTGTTTGCTCCGACCTTAATAACTGCAACGCCGTTCTTTAACTTCGCAAGTCTGTCTTTTAACTTGTCTCTATCGAACTCCGTCACGGCTTGTTCAATCTGTGTGTTAATGGTCTGTACTCTCTGCTCAATGGCTTCGGCAGAACCAGAACCATCAATGATTGTGGTAGTGTCTTTATCAACTCTAACCTTTTTAGCAGAACCGAGTTGTTCAAAGGTCAAGTCCTTTAACTCCATTCCGAGTTTCTGGCTTACGAAAGTACCACCTGTTACGATGGCAATATCTTCGAGGAAATTATCTCTGTTGTCACCGAACATAGGAGTTCTTACACAAACAACATTCAGCGTTCCTCTCAACTTGTTAGTTACGAGAGTACCGATAATCTCATTGCTCAACTCATCGGAAATGATGAAAAGTCCACGCTGGCTCTGTGATACCTGTTCAAGCAGAGGAAAAATATCCTGCAAGTTGGAAATCTTGTGGTCTGTAACCAGCACAAGAGGATTGTCAATCACTGCTTCCATTCTTTCGGGGTCTGTGACCATATGGGGCGTGATGTAGCCCTTATCAAATCTCAATCCCTCAACGACTTCGTAAGAGGTTGCTCCCGTGTTGGAATCTTCAACAGTGATAACAACTTCATTTCCGACCTTATCAATGATTTGGGAAATGATTTCTCCGAACTCGCTGTCTCTTGAAGAAATGGTTGCGATTTTCGCAATCTCATCTGCGCTGCTGATAGGCTTTGCGGTTGACTTGATATATTCAACTACCTTGTCAACTGCTTTCTCCATACCTTTCTTAATGAAGATAGGATTTGCACCGGCAATCACATTTCGTAATCCCTCATTTACCAATGCCTGTGCTAACACAATGGCGGTTGTCGTGCCATCACCAGATACCGTATTGGTTTTTGCTGATGCCTCATATACGAGTTTGCTACCCATATTCTCAAATTCATCAGGCAATACAATGTCTTTGGCAATGGTTACGCCATCGTTTGTGATGAGCGGGGCAGTGTAGTCCTTATCGAGTGCTACAAATCTGCCTTTTGCTCCGAGGGTAACTTTTACACAATCGGCAACGGTATTCACACCTTTTTGAAGTGCTTTCTTTGCATCGTCGCCATAAATGATTTTCTTTACCATACGCTAAACTCCTTTGACCGTTGAAATTACATTGGCTTTATCAACTGCAAGGAACTTCTCACCGGCAACAGTGCATTCTCTTGCGAATGCTCGGTCATACCAGATAATGTCTCCTTTCTTGTAACCAGTATCAGAGCCACAAGAAATTACTTCTGCAAAACAATCTGTGCTTGCATTGTTCACGATGAGATTTTTGTTTTCCTCTTTGAGTTTGTATGGCTTGCAAACTATGTAAGTATTCGCTGCAACTAATTCCATATCTTTCTCCTGTCCTATGCTGTTGCCAATTCTCCGCAATAGACGTACTCGGTGAAAGTAGAAGTGTCACCATACTTGTCGGTGAAAATCTTATCCACACTATTGATACAATGGTTCTTGCGAAGATTGTAGATAATCGCACTCAATCGGGTTGCTCCAAACAGTTCAATGGCTTCCCAACTTGTAATGGTTTTGTTTTTCTGAAGGTGGTCAAGCACGAGTGCGGTTTTGCTTGACATTCGTTTACTGCTCTGCTGTTTCGTTTTCATCTTTGTCCTCCTCATTCAAGAATTTGATATAAATAAGTTTGGGGTTAATGATGAAGTTCTCATTTCCCAAATCGAATTTATCAATGCAGGGACGAAAATGGTCTCTGATAAATGTTTCTCGAATTCGTGAATCCATAAAAACCAGATGAGAATGAACCTCTGGAAATTCTGCTCTTTCGGCTGTGAAAATATTGATGATACTTCCACTTTTAAAGAAAATATGTATCGCAATATATTCATCAACTTGCGTAATCTCATCGCTGTTTGTTTGCTTATAGTAATTACGAATTTCTTCAAGCAACAATTTTGCAGATTCCATATCTTTGACATAGAATGCAATTTTGTAATTTTGATGCACTATACATCTGTTGAGAAACTTTTCAATACTGCTTTTAGAGTCTTTATGAATGGTCATCTTTGCACCTTCTCCCAAGGGAAAGAAGATAATCCAAAGTGACCGAACTGCGCCGTATTGTAATATTTGATTTCTGCTTGTTCCCTTAACTTCAAATCTTTAATGATTTGGCTCGGTGTGCATTCATCAGCATAATCAGCAGTACAGTCGAAGTCACCCTTATCTGTTCTCACATAAACCGCAAGAGGTTTAGCAAGACCAATGGCATACGATAATTGGACTTCACACCAATTCGTACTCTTGTGCTTTTTAAGCCAATCAATAGCAATCTGTCGTGCCTTGTATGCAGCACTTCTGTCTACCTTTGTGGGGTCTTTGCCGGAGAACGCACCGCCACCGACATTGGCGAAAGACTGGTAGTTATCTACAACAATCTTTCTACCGGTAAGACCTGCATCTCCCTCGAAACCACCGATAAGGAATTTGCCGGTAGGATTGATATGGAACTTCTTAATAACAACTCCGTACTCTCCGCACAATTCCTCACAGAAGTCCATAAGGATTTTGTCTGTTTCCTCACGCTCTTTCTCTGTGTTCTGATAGGAAATTACGAAGTCTTTGATATACTCCAATTTGTTGTTGTTATCGTAATATCCTGTGATTTGTGCTTTGCCATCGGGAAGAAATCGTCTGTCAACTCGTCTCAATCCATCATAGAATCTCGACAAAGCCTGAAGGATAGCCATTGCAGTAGGGATAAGTTGCTCTGTATCTCGGCAAGCATATCCGAACATCATTCCTTGGTCTCCTGCACCTCCAACGTCAACGCCTTGTGCAATATCTGGTGATTGAGTTCCGATGTTGTTGATAATCTCGATTTTGCTGTCATATCCGACATCTCTCAAAACATTTCTTGCAATGTCGATTACATCAACTGTGCCTCGTGAAGTAACTTCACCTGTGATAAACACCGTACCCTTACCACCTACGACCTCAATACCGCAACGGCTATTGGGGTCTTTGCTGATATAAGCATCAAGGATGGCATCACTGATTTGGTCAGCCACTTTGTCCGGGTGTCCTCTGAAAACAATTTCGTTGCTATAAAAGTGTCCCATTTCCTCTCTCCTTTAACGATTAAGATATGTAAATATGTGTGCAATCACATCAACAGTCCAACCGTTTCCAATACACTTTGCTCTTTCTTTATCGGTTATTCCCGCCGTGTAATCAAAAGGCAGTGTCATAGCAAGTTCTGCCTCATTGTTTGTTAGGTATCTATATCGAGTACCATCGGTGATTAACACCATTCCACTATGGCTTTGGTTATAACCTCTTGCAGTCAAGCAATGAATTTTCTGTCTTGCGCCAATTCTAATTGCTTGTTTGATAGGGTCATAGTGTGCTTTCCAATTAGATACCTTTTCTATGTAATCACTTGATAACCAATCCTGCGAATTCTGATTGATGTCATCAAATGTAATGTCTTTTTCTGCTGGTTGAGAAAAATTGAAATTCGCCCAATATAATCTGTCTCTGCGTGATGCCGAGATAGAAACCGAATTGATTTTGACCGGACTAACGCCAAGATATTGATTGATTATCTCTTGATACTCTGGCTTCATTCTTACATTTTCAAGTAAGAATTTGACGTCAGGATTTACGCTCTTAATATGATTAAGAATGTCTGCATAAACAAAGAATAATCTGCTTCGTTCATCTTGGAAGTTTAACATCTTACCAACATAACTAAATCCTTGACACGGACTGCCACCAATAAGCAAATCAATCTGTGACCAATCAATGTCCCATTCTCTCCAACTGTTGACATCTCCCAACTGGATAATGTCGGGATAATTGTTTTTGCTAACCTGCATTGCGAACTCATCAATTTCGCTTGCATAGTATTTCTTTACTTTGATACCCGCTCTATCCAATGCAATCTTGCCGCAGGAGATACCATCAAATAGGCTCAATACCGTGTACTCCTTTGGTTCTGTTGATAAAATAGAACTTTTATTTCTACTTTAATGCTATTTAACTCCCAAGAATTGAGGGTTTGCATTTCAGCGGATTGTTCTATTTATCAAACAGATAACAAGAAAACATAGAAAGATTGAGGTTTAATGATGGATAACAAAGATAAAAGTTCTATTTAAAAGAACCTATTCTTGAACTTCTGCCACCAAGACAACTCACGCTTGTTACAAGGGCAGCCATTCTTTCTCACAGAGCCGTCCAACTGGCACTTGATGTAGCCTTTTCCGACGAAACTCTTTTCGGCATACTTGCAAATCTTCTTTACATTCATACCTGTACCTCTCTTTTGATAAGCATATTTTCAAGACTGTAACTCATCGAAGTAATCTCGATGTGTTCAAATCCTGTTTGGTTTGCCAAATCGGTTATGTTCTGCTCATAACACTGCTCTGCATTTTTTAATGCCTTGAAGTCTTTATCACTCTCGGTCTGCTCATATCTGTGCTTCAAAGAGCGAATCCAAGCATCCTTCAGTGCAAGTGCCGGATAAACGATAACCTGTCTTTCGGCGGGATTTCTTTCGAGTTCCTTTCTCACAACTTCGTGAGAAGAAACACAGACTATATAGCCTTGACGAGCAAGAGACCTTGCAATGTTGCAGTACGGAATGTACCACTTTTCGTCTCGCTTACCATCTACAAAGAAGTTGCTGCTTTCAAGGTCAATTACGCCTCTGTTGTGATAGGCAAGAGTGGACTTACCAACTCCTTGGTAGCCAACCACAATCTGACCCGTGCAATAGTGCATATACTCACCACCTATTTGTTGTTATAGTATTATTCAATCTTATTTTTAATGCTTTAAAAATTAACGCTCAATCAATTTATAAGCGTTTCGGAAACAACTATTTCCAATGTTCAATGTGAGAGTACCCATTGTATCTTGGTCTGCTCTTACATTGCTGTTGTAGTCATCATAGACAATACGTTCTCTCCCCCTGCGGGTTCACTGCTCATACAGGTGGGTGCTGCAATGCTTCCAGAGTTAATGTCGGCATAAAGCCTATCCAATGCACTCTCAAAAGCACCAATGCCGGAAAAGTAACTGCTTACTTTCAAATCGTCGAACAGATAAGGCATAGCCTCATACAATTCCTTAAATATGTAATAGAGAACGCCAACACAGATTGAATTGCCAGCCTGTTTATACAACTGCGTGTCAGACATTCTTTCAATTCTTTCTTCCTCTGTGAATTGTCGTTTTCCTTTATGGTTTGGATGTTTTTCAAGCAAAGCCTTGGCTTCTTCTTTTGAATACCACTTTGCTCTGTCAAAATCTGCATCTGTGAAATCCATAAGTCGCCAACACTCTCGTGGTGTCAACTTCCTAATGCGATAACCAGAAGCGGAATTGTTCTCAATCACTCTTTTGTCCCCCCCTGCATCAATGGTACGGATAGTGCCTACAACACCATCTTTAAAGGTTCTCAAACCTTCGTCCATTCTTCTTTCACATACAATCTTCATATTTGTAACCACTACCTTTGGTTCACGCTCTCCCCCTGACAAGTGTTGATAGTCGGTGCGATACCGTCTATCGAATACACTCTGCCGGTTTGAGGATTGCTAAACTTCGGTGTTCCTTTTCTCATATTTCCTAATTGGATTATCTTCATTCTTATCTCTCCGAGCCACATCAATCAATATTTTAGGTGGGTCTTTGTAGTGACAAGCCTTGATTGTGCATATTTCACTCCCCCTGCGGAGTACACTTCTTGGTTCTGGTGTATCTTGCCGGAGTCGGGAAGTAACCTACCTAAAACAACTATGTTAGTTTTCTTCATATTTAGTTATTACTCCGTTCATTCCTTGATTTCCAAAGCCTTTATAATCTCTTGCGAGTAATGTATTAGCGACATCAATTTCTCGGTCAAACTTTTGACACTGTTGAGAGAAGATTCCAGTCTTAATTAGACTTGAACCATATCCCATTGATGTCGGTCTACACTTCCTCTCCCCCCAGCCCTTACGGTATTGGAGATTTCTTTGTCGAGTTTACCAGACTCTATGAGGTCATCAATTAACTTCTGCGCTGTCGGAGTATTGATGTAGTATTTCTCATCTACTTCATCTTCAAGAACATCTTTCAGCCTAATGCTGCTTTCAAATGGCAGAGGGAATTTAAACTTGCCATTGTCGAGTTCCTTCAGAATGATGATAAGATATACTCTTTCTCGGTTTTGAGGAATACCAAAGTCCTTTGCGTTAATTACCTGAAAATATGTATTGTAGCCGTATTCGTGAAGTTCGTCCAAGAACATCTGGAATGTTTCTTTGAACTTTGCTCCAACAATGTTTTTAACATTCTCATAAATGCCCCATTTGGGTTTGTTGGCTCTGATGACACGCAGCCATTCTACGAGCAGAGAACTTCTTGACTTATCAAGATTCTCACTTCCGCACTTCGGACATTTATGACGGCTTGAATAATGCACGGTAAGAGGATTATATTCGTGTTTGCAATCTGTGCATTTCCATTTGCTGCCCTCACCTTTACCGGCAACGGAAAAGTCTTGGCAAGGTGAACCGCCACAAATCATAGAGAAAGGTTTGATTTTGGTTTCATCTACCTTTGTAATATCTCCAAGATTTAAACTGGCATCTACACCGTGTACCGCACAATAACTTTGTTCCGCAAACTTATCAAACTCACAGAAGTTTACGAGTTCATAACTCTGTGGTGTTGAAGTATCTTTTTTATTATCCATTTTGCGTAAAACTCCCTTATTTCAATGCTTTTTAAGGCAATATTTCATTCATTGGTGATGATAGCGGATAAGTAAACTCCCAAGAATTGAGGGTTTACACCTGCTGATTTACCAATAAAAAAGATATTTTATTTTAATGTGTTGGTGTTATTCCGTCTTATCTTTAATCCTTAACAAATTGACGAATAGTGCAATAGATGTCCTTTTCGCATACACACCACAAAGTATTCCAATCGACTTCGTGTGCATTGTGTTCTCTTTCCTTCTGGTACTTTGCTTCAAGAAGCAGAGAGCAGAACAGAGACTTTGCGGATAATTCCCAATCATTGCCGTTTTCGTCTTTGCCAATGAGTCTTACATCACAGTCTACCTGTTTCACGAGTTCAGTGAACTTTCTCACTTCCTCTGCGGATGAAAACTCAACCTTTACCTTAAACATTCATTCACCCCTTTCTCTATCGACATTGACATTGTAGCATAGAATAATAGTTATGTCAAGAGGTTTTTCAAAAATATTTTATAAATTTTGAAAAAACTTCTCTTGACACTCCTAAAACTTATAAATTTCCGTTAATATATTCAATTTCAGTGATGATTTTTGTACCGTGCTTCTCGGCTGCTTTGTTCTTTGAACTGCCGGAAGTCTTATCATTTGTAATCAAATAATTAGTCTTTGCGGTAACGGATGAAACCACAATGCCGCTCTTGCTTTCAATATCTGCCACAAGCGCATCTCTATTTGGGAATGAAACGAGTTTGCCGGTGATACAGAAAGTCTTTCCAGCAAGTGCGCCGTTATCATTCTTTGTAGGTTGCTCAACATTTAAGATATGGAGCAGAGGTTCAATCTGGTCAATGTTATCAATCACATACTGGTTAATACCATTGCTCGTACCCTCTCCGATTTCAGGCAATGCACTCCAATCGTGATTACTCTTTGCGAACTGGAGGAATGTATCAAACACATTGCCATTTGTATTCTTGGAGCAGTAGTTTGCGATGGTCTTTGCAGCCGACTTGCCAATTCCGGGCATACCGATTGCAACAAGTACATTCTGCAACTTACAGTTTTTGCTTTCCTCAATGGCTTTCAAAAGTGCATCTGTACTGGATTCACCAAAGCCACGAAGATTGATAAGTTCTGTTCTGTGTTCCTTTAATTTATAAAGGCTCTCGAAGTCAGTTACAAATCCCAACTCCATCAGAATGTTGAGTCGCTTTTCAGATACGCCTACAATATTGATAGCATCTCTCGTTGCGAAGTTTGCAATTCTGTCGTGCATAACCGCAGGACAATGAGCATTGCTGCAATAAAGCATCTTTCTCTCGTTGTCTGCCTTAATGATTGTGGGCGAACCACAGCAAGGGCAAGTCTTTGGAATTTGATATGTATTGCTCTCTGTCAAATTCTTTGTGACATTCGGGATAATCTGATTTGCCTTGATAACTCCGATAGTATCTCCAATTCCGAGTTTCAGTTCCTCGATAATGCTCACGTTGTTCAGAGTGGCACGAGAAACAGTAGTTCCGTCAATCTCAATAGCATCGAAGATAGCCACAGGATTGATAAGACCTGTTCGGCTGGGAGACCATTCAATGTCTCTCAATGTGGTTTCTACATCTTCTTGATAGAACTTGAATGCAAGAGAATGTCTTGGGTGATGACCGGTTCTGCCGAGGTTGTTACCATATTCAATATCGTCGAACATACCGACCATACCATCAATCGGATAGTTGAGTTTTTCACAATCATTCTTGATAGACTCAATAGCGTTCTCATAATCGGCAACACTATTATCAATCATCGTGATATTTGAAACAACTTCAAATCCGCACTTTTCAAGGTGGATAAGTCCGTGGGTATGTTTATCAACCCCATAAGGTGTACCATCGGGATTTTTCATACTGTGCAACTTCCAGCCAATAAATCGGATGTTTCTCTTTGCGGCAACTCCGCTATCCAACTGACGAACCGAACCACTAACAAGGTTACGAGGATTTGCATAAGAATGCTTTCTCACATATTCCTTAAAATCCTTGCCGGTCAATCCCGCTGCTGTTGCTTCTTTTTCTGCTTTTTCAACCAAAGGTTTATTGATTCTCTCGAAGTCGTGGCGGGTAATGATACACTCGCCATCAATAATCATTTCACCCTTGAAAGGAATCTCCAAAGGAAGATTTACAATCACCTTTGCATTGTGGGTAATGTCCTCACCGGTCTCACCATCACCACGGCTCTCGGCTCTTACCAACTTACCATCTCTGTAAAGCAGAGAACAAGTAAGTCCGTCCATTTTCGCCATAAGCAACATAGGCAATCCCTTGAAGTAATCGTAGAACTCCTGAATCTCTGTGGTTTTACCTAATGATAACAGAGGGTGGTTGTGTGTTACCTTTTTCAGTTGGCTTACAACTTCATATCCGACTGTTTGTGTCGGAGAGTTTGCAAGGATTAAACCTTGCTCTTGCTCCAATTTCACCAACTCATCAAAGAGCATATCGTATTCTTTATCACTTACAAGACTTTCATTATTGTTGTAGTAAGCATCACGATACTTATTGAGAAGTGAAACCAGTTCAATAATTCTGTTTGTTTTAAAAATCATAATTCCGAATTACCTCTCACATTCCTGTATTCTGATGGCTTTCAATAGACATTCCAAACCAACGAACCATTCTTAAAGGAATGTGTCTGTTATTTCCATCTTCAAGTCTCATCCAAAGTAAATCAGAACCAAATCGAACTTCCGTTGCTCTAAAATCCTCTTTGTAACCGTCCCACCAACGAACAGTAACAATGTTAATTTTGTCTCCCATAATCAAACTCCTTTCTTACTTATTTCTCATAAACCTTCTGAATGCTCTTGCACATCTGGGACACAACTCAATTCCTAATTGTCTAATGCCATCTGATACAAAGATTTCAATTTCTTCTTTACCATCATCTGTTACTTTATGTACCGTTTGTTCTTCACGAATAATATCTCTATATTGCAAGTTGTAGCATCTCACAAATCTGAAAATCTGGTCAAAGAAATTTCTCTTTCTCAACTTGTTACCGCATCTGTCACAAGTGTGATATGTCATTTCGTGTCTCATATCTTGTTTCTGTCAAAGCCGAAGCATTCCTTGAAAATCTTATCGACTTCTTCTTTCCTCTCTTTCACAAAATCTCTATCTTCTGGTCTCTTGCCGTAAAACATCTCTTTGAAATCATTTTCAAATTGGTTTATTACATTTCTGTCGGCAAGGCTAACTCTGCCTCTTATGACACAGAACCTCTCTGTTTCAAGATTGAAACAATAGTTTGCAGAACGCTTTCCTATTGTCCTCATATATACTTGATTTAACCTACGGGATGTAATAATCAAATTCCATCGTGACTTCGGAAGCCATTCTTTGAACTTGGCATATTTACCATCCAAGTGAGCGTATTTCTTTCTGGTTGCTGCGGCTCGTTTGGCTTTCATACTTCTCTCATATTTTCTCTGACGTTCTTCTGATTCTTCCCAATCAATACGCTGGCTTTCAAGCATACCGTCCCAAATCTCGTCATCCTCATTCCAAGAAGTACAAGGTGGTTCAATAGGATTTCCAGCACCATCAGAAGTCCATCCACCCGGACACTCACTCTCATATAAAGGACATTTTGAACAATCGTCAATGTCACCGGCGAGAACTACACCGTCCTCATTCTCCATATCTTTCGTTCCACCTTTCAACAGCCTCTTTTACTGTTGGTTTCCCATACACACAATCTCCACAATCAGCACAACCAACACTCCAAACATCTTTTGGATTGAAGATAGTTCTGTCGGAAGTAATATGTATGTCTGTACTGCCACAGTATTTGCAAGGCTTTAAAATGCTTTTATATTTTTCTGTATATCGTTTGGCTCTTTCAAATCTATTTGCCATTACTCAATGCTGGCGATATATGCCTGAAATTCTTTGAACTCATCTTTGGTCATACAAATATCAGAATAGTGATAATCCTTGTTCCTAATGATATACCAAATCTTCTTCAACTTGCGGTAGATAACGCCCCAAAGTTTGTCGCCCTGTTCGCTGTAAAAGTTCCCGCTCGTATATGATAAGAAGAAATACATATCTTCATCTTCTTTATCAACTCGGATTCTTATGCCGTTATCACAACCGCACTTGCAATCAACAACAAGATTGTTGCCGTCTTTACTTCTCATTACTGACATAATCTAACCTCCGCTCATAAAAAGCATTATTATATGTTGAACTGCAAGACATTGTAAATCTGCTTGGAAGAAACCCGTCAACCGGGTATGATGCTCCACGATAATCAAATGCCAACTTACCATCCTCACGACGATAAATAACAGTCCATCCGTCAAAGGTTCTGTTCCAGCAATAGCCTTTTATATAGACAGGTAGTGTAACATATTTCTCAATGTCACACTTTTCTATCTTCTGCATACTCTCAAACATAGTATCTCCTATAAATAAAACGACGATTTTATTATCAAAAATAGCCCATTTTAGCCGTTATATTCTTCCCAAGGGATTCTCACCTTGTACTTATGACTTTCGTAATATGTAGTGCCGACACCGCAGCGTTTACACCAACCATCAACGTAGTCCTGCAATTCTTTTCTTGCTTCGCTCGTAATATCTTCGGATGCATCTTCGTACAAATCGTCAGTTGCACTCTCAATGATATTCTGAACATCGACACTCATTTCAACCGGCTCGGTAATCCATACATACACAGGCTTAACATCATCGGGTTTGTGGTTTTCAAACCAATCCTCAAAGAACTCATCCCAATCAAAGAAGTAGCCCTCATTTCGGCTGAAACTGTCGGAGAAGAAACACTCCATAGCATCGGCAATTTCTTTTGGTGCAATAGGAGCATTCTCCAATGCTTCCTTTAATTTCTTTGCTTCTTCTTGTCTCTTAATCTCTTGCTGTGCTTCACAATCGCAGACAAGCCAACCTCTCTTAATCAAATTACCGCATAGAGGGCAACGACGAACAATGCCGTTATAGCAATGCTGGCAGAAAGAAATTGATTGATGCTGATAAGGGAAGTGACCCTTGGTTTTGTCTGGGTCATCGCTTAAACCATAAGGGTTATTGACAATCTCCATACCTGTGCCGTGGCAGTGCTGGCAGATTTCTTCATTGTCGTGCAAATCTTTCTTCAAATTCGCATTGACAAGATTTTGAATATATTCCGCATCTGAAACAAACACGGTCTTTGGTTTTACAAATTCGCTCATACTTTACCTCCAAGGTTGGTCAAAACTATCATCAACGCATTCTTTGGTGAAACAATCGGGACATTCTAAATGTGAAACCGCTCTGCGTTTTCTTCCTGTTTTGTGTCTACAACCATATGTGACTTTTTCTTCTTCCTCTGTAAACCATATCGGTATCATTATGCTCCCGCATTTAGGACATTCAATATTAGGAACTGCCATCTGTGGTTTCTCCTTCATCGTCCAAATTTGCCGTACACATAATGTTCAGAGACTTTTCTGGGTTTTCTTTATAGCACCTTTGAATATGGTACTTTTCTCTTTCAAGAATGTTCTCTGACTGCGGAACAATCTCGATGACCTCAAACTGATAGTCAATAATACTCTCAATAGGGAAACGGTCTGTCTTTAAATGCTGACCCCATCGGAAAACAGGAGCATACATTGTCTGTCCGACATAGAACTCACCGGTTGACTTCTTTGTAATCTTGTATATGTAACCCGAAACTTTCTCGGTAAACATATCCCTGCTGATATAGAACTCTTGGTCATCAGCCGGTCTTAATTTGCTACGTTCTCTATCCTCATAGACTTGCTTACACTTGTTGGAGCAGAACCGCTTTTCGGCATATTCTTGAATGCCATAGAAATTATGCCTGACTTCATAATCAGCAAAATATATCGGTCTACCGTAGTATGTTTCAACTGTCGCTCCGCAGCAATCACAAGTGAATGTGATTTTGTTGAAGTAACGCTCTGTATTGTAGCAATGCTCTCCAATGATGATGCAGTAAAGGTCTCCGGCTTGAAGTTTCTTACTATACCTGAAGGCAATGTTTTCACCATATTGGTCTCTAATAATATTCTTGAAGTGGTCTCTGTCATCGCACACAATACAATCCATAAGGAGTTCTGTATTTTGTGCCTTACTTGTAGATGAGAAAATGCCAAAGTCCAAATCCTTTTCTAAATTTGCTTTGGCTGTTTCCTCGTCTGCAACTTGATAAATTCTATAAATTACTTCTAACATTCTTCCACCTTGCCCGGAATGATGGTTTTGAGATACTTAAAACTTGCGTTCATTGTACCACCTGTTTTAAGCAGATAGTTGAAATAACCATTTCCAGAATCATCTACGAAAACATTGTGGAACTTAATCTCTGCGACACCACGCTCATCATTCAAAATCTTAACGATTTCCACGATTGAACAACTCTTATTTCTATGATGGAAACCATAGATACAGATGTCTCCTACTCTGTGGTTGAAGAAGGCATCTTCTTTCGGAAACGTTGTAACTGGCAAGTCTTGCAGATACTCAACAGGTACAACATCAATCTTTCCGTATTCCTTTGTATTTACAGACAAAATCTCACTGCTTTGTAATGCAGCACTTCGATTTATGTATTCATTCCTATCCATCAACTCACCAAACTTTCTACATAACACCAACTCTGTGGTGGTCTTTTCAATGGGATATGACCATAATATTTGCTTGCACAATCCATATCAAATTCTTCTGAATTTACACGGACATTCTGCCACAAATAACAATTCTCACAACCCTCGTTGCATTTGCCATAAAACTCACTTAATTCTTTTGGTTTATCGTAAATTTTAAGGTCAGAAATATGCCATCCAAAAATATGCTCTTTGTTGCCAGCATAATCAATTAACGCTTGCACTGTCAAACAAGATGCTTTCTTAATAGAACTTTCGCAAGTGATGGACTTCGGACGGAAAATAGATGTATTTTTGCAAATAAATTCACCAATTACTTTTCCATTTCCACGCCAGTTATTATGATTGACAAACTCAACATACTTATCTTGTGTACAATAAATATATACCTTAAATGGAGTTTTAAGATTTGGCTTTGTTTTCCTTATCTCGATTGTCTTTTTGAGAGAAGCAATCAAATCACACCACTGTGGATTGATTGATATTAAAACTGCTTTCATTTGTCTCTACTCACTTTCGGCAATTTGACAACGCTTGCAGAGTATTCCACAGTAATCTCTCTTTCATATTTCAAGATAGCACCACAGCGAGGACACTCATAGTCATCTCCCGAATTATCCAACTCAAAACTTGTATCATCGGAATGACCGCACACAGGACAAGTCACATTCGGCTCTGCATATGTTTCAGCATTAACATCAAGGTTCAAATCATCAACCTTGCGTACACCGGCAGCATTATGATGAGGTTCGAGAATACAAGCAGAATAATAACCGCCATCGTACTCCACAATTTTGCCAATCTCTACCTCACAAGAAACCTCTCCAATAAAGGGATAATCCTCTACTGATTTCTTAAAATTGAAAGTACCCTCAATCTCGTATAATTTCATTACTTTTTCTCCCTCTCCTGTAAGTATCTTTCGATAATAGCAAGGTCAAAACCACCACTCACGAATTGTCTCGTAAGTTCGTGTTTAACACCATTACCTAAATATGTATAGATGAAATCCATCTGCTCAACCGTGAAGTTAGTACCGCAAATTTGGTTGAACCTATCTGTGTTTTCTTGATAGTATCTATTCAATCTCTTTTGATGGGAATATCTCAAAGCACAGCAACAATCCCGGCTTAACCATTCGCAGAGTTTTACCTTGAAATCCTCATCGGTCTCCACATCATCGAGCAGGGTGTAGACATTGAATTTCGGAATAAGGATAATCTCATTGTTGTGGTTTATAAAACTGTTCGGAAAGATTTGCATTGCAAGTCTTACACTTTCAAGAATTTTCATATTATAACCTCAACACGTTCTCAATTTGATTCATAGCACCATCTGCGGTTACTTCATTATTTCGGAATGTATTGATGATAGATTTAATTCTATCAACCGCTCCAAGGAATCGGTTTTTATAGTAATCACACTCCGCACATTCTGCTTTCTTATTCGCAGAAAACAGAGCCATACAAAATAGAGTTACGAATCCCCCGACCACTGCTCCCAAAATGAACTTAATCATTTATCTTCTCCTCCAATCCTTGCATCGCCAACCTTTCCAGAACGGATGCAAAATATGATGTTTATGTAAAAAGCATTTATCAATAAAAACACCAAATTGCACTGCTCTTAAATCAACACTACAATGTGTGCAGTTTGAGCAACGCTTAAACAGTGATTTTCTTTTTCTTGGATGAATATTTGTCTCAAAATCCCCCGAAGGAGTTAATGACTTTTCACAAGTTGAACAGACCATACCATAGCCTTCAGGCAATTCAATTTGACAATATAAACATTTAGACATTGACAATCCCTCTCAATGCTGAATAAACTTTTTCTGCTTCAACAATTTCTTCAAGTGTTTTCGGCATAAACTCCATATATGGAATCATAATGCCGACATTATACATCCGGCACTCTTTGTCGTAGAGAGCCGACATCTGGTATTTGATGTTCTCCATCATATTCCATTCAAAACTTTTGTGAACGTGACCGTAGAAATGATACCAACCATAATAGTGATTATTGAAACAAGGAATAGGATAATGCGAAAGCACAATTCCGCAATCCTTGGAAATCTGAATTTCCTTATAGTCCACAATCTCCACAAACAAATCACGAACCTCTTTATTTCTCAAAAGTTTCTTGTCGTGATTGCCGATGCAGAGATGTTTATTGCCATTGAGTCTCTTGAAAATCTCAATGGTCTTTGTTGCGTTATACCAACTGAAATCACCGAGAATCCAAACATCGTCATCAATGCCTACTCGGTCATTCCACTTTCTGATAATTGTTTCGTCGTGTTCTTCGATAGATTTGAATTTTCTATTGTCAAACACAAGACAGTTCTTGTGACCAAAATGCAGGTCTGCTATGAAAAACATCTTCTCCATTACCACAAATCCTCCGAAAATAGTGTTCTTTTTAATTCTTTTGTCTGACCTGCTTCATAGGCAATCTTGGATGCTTCTTCACGAGTTACAAAGTGCATAGGCTTTTCATCTGTGATAAACCCTTGCTGATAATCCGATTTATCATAAACAATTCCAGCATCATACATATCTTTGAAAATTGCTGCGTGTCTCCATCCAATCCAAACCTGCCATTTATCAGGTTCTCCAACCTTATGAAATCTGATTGCCGCCCTTGTAATTCTCATAAAATTCTCTCAATCTTGTGATAGAAGATGTTGTAATTGCCAAGCAGTCTCATATCACGATGATAGTGACCGGCATACCATTGTTTAAACTGTAAGCCGTTCTGAACAAGTCGTTCAAAATACTTCGTAAGAACATCGGAATCAGTACCGCCACCATAAAGGTGAATTACCATACTCTGTGGCAAGCAATGAGAAATCACATAATCAACTTTGTAGCCGACTTTCTTCAAATTGTCTCTGCCACGTTGCATCTCATACTTTGTAGGCAGTTCATCTTTCCACCAAGATAGCCTATTGATTCTCAACATCTGACCATCTCTGGTTCTTCTGTTGTAATCATCAACCAGAGCCTTGGTAGTTGGATAGTCCTCAAAGTACAAAATACCATCTTGAATATCGTGACTGCTTGCACCCCCGAATGCGAAAAATTTCTTTCCGCAGAGGTCAAACACATATCCTCTCATCAAGTGATATACATTTTCTCTAATCTTGTGAGCCTTACCGCCGTGGAAATTGACCACAGGAAACTCATTTTTCAATCTTTCAAAGTTCTCGTGGTTGCCGTCTACAAACAACAGCGTAAATGGTTTCTTGGATAGCCAGTCAAACCAGTATCTTTCTTCCGGGCAATCGTGCCATACTCCAAAATCGCCACATACAATCACAAAATCTTCTTTTGTTAATTCTTTCTGTTCTGGAAATCTCTTTGTAGAGAATTTCCCAAACTCTGCGTGGCAATCACCTGTAATGTAAACAGCCATTATTCATTCCTCTTTTTCTTCATTCTCTCAATTTCTTCTTTACTGCAAGGCGGGAACGGACAGTTTTTACAGTCGAAGTCGCAACCCATATCCTCTTTCTTGGTTTTGCAAATCAACCAAACCGCAAGAGCAAGGACACCTATGAAAAGAAGAAAACTCAAAACATTCATAATCTCACTCTTTTCTATGTAAATAGCAAAACGAGGGAGTAGTTTCCCACTCCCTACTATTGCCTTTGATTATTTCGCCGCAACCGTATTAGAAGTGTCGTTTAATTCACGCATTGCACGGAGATACGCTTCTTTCTGGATTTCGATTTCGGCTTCTCGCTTTTCAGCAGCCTTTCTTGCTCTCTTACGCTTTGCCTTTTCAGCGTTTCTCTTTGCTCTGGCTTCCTTCTCCTTCTTCTTGGCTTCTGCCTTGGACTCGGCAGCAAGAATGTCATTGTAAGCCTTCAGACCATACTCAACGAGTTTGTTATAAACAGAACTGCCGTTGTCATTTGAAATCTTGGAGAAAGACTTCTTCATAATGCAGATTGCGATACCCTGCTCAATGTTGAAAGTATCATATGTATCGAGAACAGCCTTTTCAACTTTTCCATCGGAGAAAGTCACCATAACGACCTTTTTATTCAATACCTGAATGTCGGCAATGCTCTCCATAATGCCGATGTCGCTGGTTCGCTGACCGTCCTTATAGTTGGCAAGTCTTACCTGACCATTATCAACATAAAGATAAGTGTTTGCTTCCTTTGGCATTGTTTCGGGGAGTTATAAAATCTTCCGAAAGCAATTCCTGTGTTATGGATAACCATATTGCCGATTCTCATACCCGGAATAGAATTAAGGTCAACTCCCGACACAGTGAAAGTGTCACCAGCAGGTACAGCCTTTCTAACTGCTTCAACATTTTCAGAAGAAGCAACCGCTACCTTTCTTGCGTAGAAATCGGCGTTTGTATTCTCATTGGGCTTTACCATTTCTTTTCCCATTTCCATTGTAAAAACTCCTTATTTTGGTCAATTTTTAATAATAAAATGCGTGTTTTATTGTTTTGTGAAAGCAATGCAATAATCCACGATTCTTTGCTTTTCAAGTTCGTCATCGAAGTGTTCCCACTCAACGACTTTATATTTATCTGTTACATCTCCGGTGATGTCATATAGTCTGTCTCCGATTTGTGTGACAAAGTGATTTATGATTGGGTCATACATCATCTTTGCATTTTCAAATCTACTGCATAGAATATGAGCAAACCAATAACAGCAACCACAGGTAAAGACTTCTGTTACATCATCTGTCGGGCTGACTTTGTGAAAATGATTTATGAAACTATGTACTTCGCTCATCACATATATAAATGGTATTTCTTGCTTATGTAGTGTGCGGTATCGTCTGCCAAAGGACAGAACCAGATACCAGTGAGAGTTGTACCGTCATCTTCTTCCGGCTTTAACTCGGTCAAGCACTTGTCATATATCAGACCGTAATGCACTCCCTCAATCAAACCGATTTCGTCAGCCATCTCTTTTGCCTTCAGCAAGTGATTTTTGTTTCTTGCTTGGCAGATTGTCTTTGTGAATGTTCCGCTCACATAGCCCTCGAAGATTTCCTTTGAGATAGTTCCTCTAATCTCATATGAGCCATCTTCCAAGAGTTTTGCATTTGCTCGAAGTCCTCTCGTCCAATATGCTTCGGCGCAGTGAGAGACTTGCGCTGCAAGTTTGCCGGGAGACATCTTCAAATCTTTTCGCATTATGAATAATCTTCTCATAATTTCACCTAACCAACTGGAACGTACTTTTTGATTTTCCTATATGAGCCGTGATTTAATGGAGTGTCACTTTTCCGCACTTTCTTTCGGAAATACTTTCTACCATACTTATACGACCAATAGTTGAAATCATAATGAACCTTGTATCTATCTTTTTCAGAGTCATATCTTATGTTGGACTTGTGCTTCGATTTTTTAAGTCTTTTGTTTCTCTCTTGACTTCTACGATAGCCCATATTACCTCCAGCATTACTCTCCGATAAATACTAAATCGTCAATGTACTTTCTTCCATCGCCCTTGAAGATGGGGATTTCAGTGTCGATAACCCACTTGCTACGTCCGGTTGTCTCGTCAACCTTGCGGATGCAGCAACTACCTCTTTTAAGGTGTGTCGGGAAGTTGTTCCAGTTGATACCCTTTTGGAGCATCAACATATCCTGAATTTCGTTGCAGGACTTCTTGTGCAACTGGTTTTGAGAGAAGTTAGCGTGACCAACCATTTCGATGGAATTTCTGGTCGCATCATTCTGTCTCCACAGAACGCAGTTGGTGACTTCCTCTTTCGGAATGTTGAAGGCTCTTGAATCAAACATTGCACCCTTGCTGATTGCGGTATAATATCTGTCTCTTAACTTCAAATCATCGGTAAGAGTTTCATCCGCTTCTCTGTTCAAATGTCCTAAATAGTTTGTAGGGAATGTTTCTTCTACCCACTTCTCAACATTTGCTTTGAAGAATTTGTTAAATGCAAGAGTTGCCATACTTGCTGAAATGCTTGCACACTTCTGAATGTTGTAGTCAAACCACGCACAACTGTCAATCTTCTTGTAATCCACAAGGACAAGGGTGATTTCATCAGATTGTGTGTACCCCAGAACGCAGCCTTGGATATTCTCGCAAAGATATTTCATTGTTTCCTGCATAGACTTCACAAGAACTTCATCGAATGGTTTCTTAAAACCTCTTGTGAAAGTGTGAAATGCCTTACCATCAATGCGGATAATCACAGGGCAACGGTTGACAAGATGAGTTCTTGTTACATACTCATACTTTTTCATTCTCGTGCCGAGGGCATCGTACTTCATTTTCTTCTCTCTCCTTTGTTGCTTTTTTTATAAATGGTCGGAGTGGCGGGACTCGAACCCGCAGCCTCGTGAACCCAAATCACGCCGTCTACACTTTGACGTACACCCCGATATTGGTGGTGGATATGGGACTTGAACCCATACGCCGGGTGAGGGCAACAGATTTTGAGTCTGCCGTGTCTGCCAATTCCACCAATCCACCGTATATTATTCTCCGACTACTATGTAGAGGAACTTCTTGCCCCATTTGATATTGATACAATCGGGTTTATCCAGAGTAATCATAAGTTCGGGTTTATTTCTTCTGACTTCTCCTGTGGATTGCACAATACCTGCTTCTTTCATAATTGCCGGTAAGAATCTTGTTTCTGTGAAAAGAGTTTTCTCTTTTTCGTTTTCTTCCCAATCCTTTTTATCGGTGGCAAGTAATGTTTCAATATTTACAATCGGCTTTCCAATAACAACATTATGGAACATATTAACCACCTCCAGATTGATTTAATGATTTTCGCATTAGCCGAACAGCATCTCACTTACTCCACGCCTAAACACTGTCAGTTGGTTTGCGTAGCCACGCCATCGTCCACGCCTCGGATTAACACAATCCGACTAATGCTAAATCACCGCCAATTCGCAAGTCTCTTGTTCACTGTGCAGTCAGTTACGATGCACAACCATCGTCAAGAAACCTTTGAACCGCATTTCTGTCTATTTCTGCAATCATTTATCTGTAAACCCTCGCTATTTTGTGTTACCCCGATTTATCGTATCGGTAGAGGGTGTAACGCTGGGTAAATGTCTGATAGGTGTCAGCACCGAGGGCAGATATATCATTTCACCGCCAACAGAGAGTTTTCTTCTTCTCACTTACCGCAGTTGTCGCAAGAATCCATCAGCCATAGGAGCAGATTCCACGGAGGTTGCTAACGACGATTTTGCATTCGCATATCACATTCTTTTTACGCCGCCTATATTCGCATCTACGACAATAATTCCTCTGTCTCGTCAGAGTGGAAACGCCATTTTCGTACCGTTTATCGTGGGGTCGTTGGAAAATAGTAAATATCAACACATCCCGTTGGCGGTAGGGGTGGGATTTGAACCCACGGGCGGTTTGACCCGCCGCCAGTTTTCAAGACCGGTGTATTAAGCCAGACTCTACCACCCTACCGTGTTGGTGGGTCAGTAAGGACTCGAACCTTAAACCTTCCGGTTATGAGCCGGGTACTCTTACCAGTTGAGTTACTGACCCAGATGTTTTCCACCTTGTCGTTGTCGGAAAACTTATACTAATAAAATCTGCTACGGAAACCTTTATTCTGCGTTATCTTTCATATCTGCTATTCGACCAGATGACACGCTCCCAAACACGTGGTTTCATTCCTATGCCATATCCGAACTAATATCGGATGTACTCATTGGTGGGGATGGTGCGGGTGACGAGACTCGAACTCGTACAGTGTCGCCACCGAGGGATTTTCTTACTACTCTTACTTATGATTTCGTAAGCCAACGATGTTGTTGTAGTCTGGAATACGTCTTTGCCATATCTTTCGATTTAGGCAGTGGGTATATACTCTCTACACATTTATCACAGACAAAGACCGGTTTTACGCTAACCTTATGTAATGTTCCTTCCAACCCTGACATTAACCCATTGGGTAGGGTCTTTGCTGCGAATTTAGCACGGCGTTTCCATTGACTCTTTCGCCGTTTTAGCCCACATTCAAACAAGGAGTTTCCTGCCTTGATGCTCAACCTTTTCAGGTATTTAGATTTCTCTAAATGTCAATGAAAAAGTCCCTTGTGTCTGCCATTCCACCACACCCGCATATGGTTTCCATAAAGTAAGGAATGTCTACAAATTTATCTTTTTTTGAACCGTGGTGGATGATTTTGTTTCGTATAACCACGTATGGCACGGATGGCAGGACTCGAACCCGCAAAATCCTACGGGGTAGAAACCCGTTGTTCTATCCAGTTGAACTACATCCGCATATATCTGCCAATGTCAGAATGCCATTGTCATATTCCCAATGACAGTTCGGACATAGAGCCATCAGATTTTCAATATCATTGATAACTGAAATAGGAGTGTTGTCATCAAATTCAGATATTGCTTTTATATGTGCCACTTCATAGTGCTTCTTATATCCGCAATTCATACAGTGTTTAGGCTTTGATGATGCGTTATAAATCTTTTGCGCCAAGCCTCTTATTCTGCTATGTAACTGATATTTTCTTTTCTTTTTTACATCTCCTAATGTTATCTTGCTCCAATCAAGATTATTTGGGTTACAATTATCGCAGTATAATCGTCTTTTATATTTCACACCAATTCCGATTACATTTCCACACTTCGTACACCTATAAACATCTTGTTTCTTTCGTTTCCTGTTGTTATGTGTTGTTGAACAACTTTGACAACAGAATTTTTTAACTATAATCTGTGCTACTTTATGTTTTTCATCGCAAAGAATCGGTTTCCCACATTCAAGACAAATATTTGGATTTGCGTTATATTCTTCTCTTGTTATGTAGAACACCACCTTTGTGATTATTGGTGCTGGCGGCGGGACTTGAACCCGCACGTCACAAAGACACAAGATTCTTAGTCTTGCGTGTCTGCCAATTCCACCACGCCAGCATATCTATTCTGCAAGACCTTCACCAAACTAACTTGCAGCCCGTTTTCACGGTTTCACCGATTTGAAAATGGAAAATTACAATGTCAACAACAACAACGCATACAGAAAGGAGAAATATTATGAACGAAAAATAGGAGGTGTAAAATAATCGGTTAGGTTTTGGAAGTTGTCAAATTCTTTTAAAGAATGAGTCCATCATATTGAACATTCTTCTGAAATGCCACACTTCGGAAGCATACATCGGAGTGTACCAAATCTCTTGGTTCTCATTCGGCATTGGCTGCAAAACATTACTGCCAACAAGAGGGTCACAGAGCGTATCTGCAATCGCTACATAACCGGCACAACCGAGCAAGGAAAGTTGAATGTAACACATCATTCCTGCTACACGGTCAATATCTTGTGCCACGAACAATGCGTGGTTCTGATAATTGATTTCGTGGTTCTTCATTGTGTTAGCCATAGCGATGAGTGTTGCACCTGCTCCGCAAGCAGGGTCATTAACTGATACCCAGCCTTTTGTCTCAATCGTTGCTTCAAGGTCAGGAGCGTTAATTTCTGCCATCGCCTTACAAACGCTATAAGGAGTGAAGAACTGACCTTTCCAATGATTTCCGAGTTCAAGTCTCATAAACATTGAACCGAGGAAATCTTGTTCGGGATTTTCTTCAAGAGCCATAGTAATGAGACCGAGCATTTCTGCCGGGACTTCCATACCACCAAGTCTCTTAATGCAGTCCTCATATTCTCTCTCACGCTTGTCGTGGAGTTCGGATTCTCTATCAACCGAGTTAGCCAGAGCAATGGCTGCTACTGTGATGAAATCTGACCATACTTGCCAACTACTTCTGGTTTGACACAGAGAATTGAATCTGTCGAGAAACTGTTTCTCAATACCGTTTGTTGCCTGTCGTGTAATTTTGCTTGCCATCGTGAATACCTCATTTATAAGTTATTTTGTAGTGTTATTCTATCTTATTTATTAAGATTAAAATAAATTCGGTAATCTTGATTTCGTCACTAATAGTCTGCTGCCTTATCCGCTTGGCTACACATACTGCTGTATGTGGTGGGACTCGAACCCACGATTGGCAGATTGGCTTTATATGTAAAGAAGAAGGATGAAATCAAATAGCCGACCAAACTTTTATCCGGAAATTTAAGGCTCTCGACAAATTAACCATTTTGTTCCTGTTAAGGCAAGAAGGATGAGCCTTTGCAGCCGGAAGTATTCATTTGTGGTGTTCCTCACTACGCTTATGATTATATCACAAGTTTATACTTATGTCAAGAGGTTTTTCAAAAATATTTTTATATTTTTTCAAGCGGGAATTTCAATATCGTTAAATACTTTTGCGCTACCAACTGCGCCACACCCCGATTGTCGGGGTGGCAGGACTCGAACCTGCGACACAAAGTTCCCTAATTTTAAGAAGGATGATATTGAATAGCCGCCAGAGAAAGCGTTTTGCGGAAATTTATTGGTCGTAGTCTTAATCCCAAATCAAGTGCCTTTCGGCGGTAGAAGGATGACCAAAGCCAGCCGCAAAGAAAAGAGAGAAAATATGTCTTGCGGAAATTCTATACTCGGTAAAAATTTCAAGTTTTTATATAAGAAGAAGGATGAGTATAGTGTGCCGCCCAATATATTCAGTGGAAATCGAATGCTCTATCAAACAATCCACGCTTGCAATAGGAGTTGAACCTATCATTAGAAGGATGAGTATTCATAGCCACAAAATAAACTTCATATAGTGGAAATTAAACTCTCTCAATGATGTCGAGTTTATTAAAGGCAAACCCTGCCGTAAAGTAGAAGGATGAGAGTTTACAGCCACAATGTCAATTATAATGAACAAAACGCTGGGTTTTGTCTATATTTATTGACATTAAAGGAGATTACCCATAAAGTAGTCGGTGTCGAAAGAAGTGATAATCGGCACGTCTACCTTATCCTTAACCACACGCTTTTCCTCTCCGGTGGTCTCGTCTTTCTCAACAACGATTTCAAAAGGAACGGTAGTATCATTGCTGAAAATGATGTCTGCCTCATTGCGGTCAGTGACCACAGTGCCTCTTGCCATCGCATTGAGCATTGCGAGGTCGTAGATGTTAGGCTTGTTAAGGTGGGTCATAGCGTAGCAGGTTGCAGTTACGCCGGAGATGTTGCTTTCGAGATTGATACCACCGTGATGGCTACGCTCAATTCCAAGGTTCATATCGCACCAGATGAACTTACGCTCAACACAGTCGAAGATGACAGGAATTGCGGTAACACCTTCAGCATTAACATCCATAACCATATTGACGGTAGTAGGCTCGAAGATTTCACCGCTCTGAACATCCTCTCTTTCCATCCAGCCGAAACGGCAGTTTTCAAGAGAAGAATAATGCTGACCGGTATAGTTGTAGACCTGATATACGATATATCTGCCATTCTCGGCAACTGCATCAATATCCACGTCGATGAACTCTGCAACACCCTTGCCCTTGGGATTACCACCATTGGTAATATCGCCGGAATGGAATGCCTTCATCTTACCGGAACGAAGTCTGGTATAGGAAACGTGTTCAACATAGTTCCAATCGCTGTCATAGATTGCAGCGGAAAGGTCAATATCAACACGACCCTCATCCCAGCCATTGTCCTTTGCGGTGTTAGTCCACCAGATGAATGCACGAACTGCGGTTGCATCGGACTTGATAGGCAACTGGCTACCACGAACAACGCTCTTGTTGGTGCTGCTTGCGCTTCTCTGGCTGAAAGGAACAAGATAGTTCTTGAATTCCTCGTCAACATAGACCTTGCCAAGAGATTCCTTGCTCTTGTACTGCTCAATCAGAGCATCACGGCAAGCCTTTGCGACATTCTGGCAAATGGTTTTGTCAATGGCAGGAAGTTCGTTTTTGATAGACATAGCCTTTGCAAGATTGCCCTTGGGGAAGAACACTCTCACGGGGTTAGGCGTTTCAGCCATTCTGCCGATGAAGTGCTGTCTTACCTGAAGGAGTACAGGAGCGGAAATTTCCACAGCCACACTCTTAAAGCATTCGAGGATGTAAGCAGGGTTGTCGGAGTCACGAAGCACCTTGTCGAGTTGTCTTGCAAACTCACCGGGTCTGGACTTCAAGAGGTCGGCGGCAGCCTTCATATCCTTGCGGAGAATTGCAGCCTGTACCTTGCCACCAAACATAAGGGGCTTCTTATCATTGCGGAGAGTATCGAATGCCTTATTGACATCCTTATATCTCGGATAATTGTATTCAAAAGGATGGAGAATTTCTGCAACTCGAATCCACTCATACTGATAGCGGAACAAATCTTCGGTGATGTTTCCGCAGTTAGCCAAGAGGTCGAGAATCATTCTACGCTCACGGCGTTTCAGATTGCGATACTTGGTCTTACCAGCAAGGCTGATGTCTCCATCGGACAATGCAGTTACAAGACGGAGTACGTCGGTTGCAGTGCGGAAATACTTGCTGATTGCACTTGCAGACTTGACAGGTGCTTCCTCAATAATGAGTTTGCCGATAAGGGCAACATTCTCTTTGAGAGGGATTTCGTCAGGCAAGTAGTTGGCATAATCTGCACAATCCTTGATGATGGTGGTTACATCTTCCTTATCCTGTGCGGAAAGAGAAGTCTTGCTTGCCACAAGGTTCTTGAAGATTTCCATTAAATCTTCGTGATTTCCGGTAGATAAAAGAGCCATTTTATTGACATCAATGAGAGGTAAACGCTCATCTTTCTCATATTCAGGCATCAAAGTACCGAAACTCCAATAGTGAACAATCGCATTGATGAACAACTCGATACCGTCCATCTCGGCAACCTGTGTCGGGAAGTTGGGGTACATAGGATTATACTCAACATCCGCACCGACCAACTCTTTAATGGCAGGGATAAGGGTTGCATAGAACACCTTCAGTTCATCACGGTTCATATGGGAAAGTGTCTCGAACAGTTCCTTGGAAAAAGTGTAGCCAAGAGACTGCACATTCTTCATCATCGTAACAACAAGTGCCTGTTCGTTCTTCGTCTGCTCATAGTCGGCATTGATAGGCTCAACAATCAAGAGATTCTTGCGACGAAGTAAGATTTTGTTGGTTGCATTCATTTTCTCGTTCTCCTTTACAGTTACATTTCATTTTTTCGGGAATTGCCGGAACTGCAACATACTTTCTTTTTATTCTTCATCAAAAAATTAAGAAGGAAGTTCCAGCATAGCCGAGTAAGGGATGTGGTAATCAAACAGTCAAGAAAAATAAGAATATGTATTGGTTTCTTGTTAATAGAAGGATGACTGTTCATAGCCACAATGTTTGCTTGCAAGCCCGTGAACCTTGTACTTCGGCATCGAAACTTGTACTCCTTACGCTATTCGGGCTGTTACACCTATACCTTGTCGGAGAGGCTAATCCTTTTGCTGCACGGTTTAATTCTCACTTACTTGGTGAGCCAGATGGGACTCGAACCCATAGCCCATATCTTAAAAGGATATTGCGCTACCGTTGCGCCACTGGCTCTTATTGAACTACTGGCAGTTTGTTCATTTCGTCATTGTTTAACAGATAAGTGTACTCACTATGTTTTGCAATGACCGTCTTTTCACAATCAACTTGCCAAGTAATTGACACAATATTTTGGATTGGGTACATTATGCCATTTTCATCTTTTAAATACCCATCACTTTTTATATTTATCATTAGGAAGTCGCCGCCACTGCACGACAAACCACTAACTCTTAACCATTTCCATCTGTTGCCGGTATAATGTTCTTCTCCGTCGATAGTCTTGAAACGAGCGGATAGTTTTTGCCAAGTGGATGTACCATATAACTTCTCTGGTTCAATAATCTTTTTCTTGAACAATCCCATAATCTCAATTCCTTGTGTTGTATTGGCAGGAGAGGAGGGACTTGAACCCATCATCTACATCGGTTTTGGAGACCGGAGTTCTACATTAAACTACTCTCCTATTTGGCGGCAAGGGCGAGACTCGAACTCGCACACCGAATAAACGGTGAACAGATTAGCAATCTGTGGCAGTACCTATTATGCTTACCTCACCATATGGCTGCGGTGGTTGGACTCGAACCAACGGGCGAACCGGTAGGCTCTTGCGGGAGTCAAAGTCCCGTGCCTTACCAACTTGGCGACACCGCAATATTGTGGAGAGGATAAAGGGATTTGAACCCTCACAACCTGCTTGGAAGGCAGGTATGCTAACCGTTAAACATCATATCCTCATATTTTGTAACCGAGCCAAAGGACTTACACCTTTGGGAGCAATAGCTGGGTTCGTGTTTGCAACCACTTCCAGCGGTCTTTCCACTCTTTGTGACCAACATTTCTAATCCTTTTTTACATTGCTACTTCAAATTTCCGTGTTTTTAAGAGATGTTCTTTTTTGGTCGAAGTCAACGGGACTTGAACCCGAACCCTCCGACCCCACTGTGGGTCAGAATGCTATCCACCTACACCAGACTTCTAATCTCTGCTGCCACCAATTCACTGTTGTACGGACAGTATAGAATTGGCTCGTACAGTAGCAGCACACTTCAATATGGCTTTATACTCACTACTCGATTACTATAAATAAGACTTGTATTTTTCTATCTTATTTATTAACTTTAATTGATAACCGACCTTGCAGCCGGTTCTCTCTTGAAGTGTCTTTATTCTATCACACTTTTAATCATTTGTCAAGAGGTTTTTCAAAAATATTTTTTATTTTTTTAGTTTTCGGTGTTTCCAGCCATTGCAATAATGGCGTCCTTTTCATCATCGTTCAAAGTGTCCCACTTTTCCGCAATCTTACTCAAAATCTCCTTGGTCGTAGGCGGTTCAGCAGGAATATTGAATTTTGAATAATAGTATTTGCCGACAACAGATGCCAAAGGTTCGGTTGCTCCGAATGCAGTCAAGATAGCCTTATACTCATCGCTGCCTTCTTCCATAGAGAAACTGTTGCACAAACAAGTTGCCTGTGTCTGTCCTCTCCTATTGCTAACCAGAACAAGGTCTCCGGCATATACACTTTCCTTATCGGGTACTTTGAATAAATACTTCTGACCGCAGTTTTCGTGCTTAACAATTACTAAATTCATTGCTTATCCTCTCTTTCCTCAACTCTGTAAATGACCGTTTCAATACCACGTTTCTTTGCAGTGATTATCGTGTGCTTTGTTCCGTGGCTTTTACCATCCCAAAATGCAAGAACCGCACATTCACAGCCACTCTCTTGAATATATTCCAGCATTTGATTGTTACGGATAAACCCGGCACTCTTGCCGAACTTCACCCAATCTGCTGGAAATCTACGGAGTTTAATTCCGTTTTCTATTGCGTACTTCTCTCCGAGTTTATCCGCACCACGAGCATTGCCGCTCACTATGGTAATGGTTCTGTCCTTATGTTCTTTTAGGAACTTCGATACACAGGATTTCAGATATTCATAATCCGCAAAATCCCTGCTACCTGCGATAAGTATTCTCAATTCCATCTTTTTCTCTCCAAATAGTTCATCTACAAACAAATCCATTTCACATAGTAACTTGAAACAGTTGCCGTGCGATGCGTGATTTCTCCAAGAGGTATAAATTTCGTTGAAGCGTTCTCTTGTCATTCTGCCCTCTTTAACGAGTTTAGCGTACTTTCTTAAACGCTTCTTGATATGCCTTTTGTTGTCTCCATTGAGTTTGCGAATTACCTTACCTTGGTCTGTCAGATATGTATGAAAGCCGAGAAATCGAATGCCTTTGCTCATAGGAACAATTTCGGTTTTATCATTGAGTGTTAATTTAAACTCAACCAAATATTCATTGATTCTCTTTAAACAATGTTGCAGATACTCTTTATCATCACTTAACAGATAAAAGTCATCCATATAGCGACCATAGTATTTGCAGCCAAGTTCCTCGGTTATAAAATAATCAAGACCGGTAAGATAGATGAGGGCAAATACCTGACTACTCTGGTTTCCGAGCGGTAATCCGTCTCCGTCAACGCTATCTATAAACAAATCACATATCCACTGAATGCCTTCGTCATCGAAGTAGTTGCGAATACACTTCTTCATAACATCGTGATTGATGGTGTAGAAGAATTTTGTTATATCACATTTCAGAATGTAGCCATTTGTTCCGTGTTCGGCATAGAAGTTTTCTAAATGCTCCGATAGCCGATTTAATCCGAATAGCGTTCCTTTGCCAATCTGTCCGGCATAATTGTCCTCAATGAATATGTCTCTCATCTTTGGCAAGAGAACATAATCACATAAACAATGTTGTAAAACTTTATCTCGAAAAGAACCCGACTTGATAATTCTTCTTTTAGGTTCGGTAACAATAAACTCCGAATACGGCGAAATCCTGTATGTGCGGTTCAACAACTGTTGCTTGATTACATAAAGGTATTCAAGTGCCATTACATTGAACTTCGCCGCACTCGTTTTCTTGCCTTTACCCTTTAAGGACACTTGGCAAGAATTATAGAGATTCCCAAAATCAGTAAGTGTCTGAAAATCATCCATAATAAACTTTTGTATTTATCCCACAATTTCTTATGAGAAAGGTTATATGCTCTTTTGATGTAGTGGTGTACTCTTTGTGACCGCAAAACCGGTCTATAAACCTCACTAATCCACCAGAACGGGCGCACACCGTTGGAATAGTCACAGTCATTCCAGTTAAGAATGCCGTTGGAATTGACAATGCAAACGTTACGAGCAACAGCATATAGCCTAATGAATATCAAGTCAGGTCTTTCGCCAACGAAGTGTCATAAACTTGACATCGTGTGCTAACGCAACCCATTTTTCGCTTGTCGCTGCACTTATCAAATGAGCGTATAGACTATACTTGGTCAAACTCAAAAATTTATTGCATTTGGTTATGGCACTTGTCTGCAAATCCCATCTCTTTTGTTTATGTTCGTAAGAATCTGTTGGGTAGGCATTTGCATCCAAGACATCACTGTGAATATCGAGTGCGTATTCTTGTAACTTATCCGCTAATCTGCGAAATTTCACTGGATAGTGTTGCCGGTTGGTCGTGAGGTCGAATACACTGTAATACAGCAATTCAGCCTTGTTACCTATCTCAAATTTAGTCTCATCACTCATAGTTGTCTTAATTTATATCAAGATACCAAGACGGAAGAATTCAAGATACAAAACGGGCGCACACCGCTGGAATAGCCACAGTCACCCCAGCCAAGAATGCCGCGGGAATTGACAATGCAAACGCGACGAGCATAGTCCTTGTCAAGCGTAGTGACTCTCGTTGCAGTCCAGCAAGAAGAACCAATCGCAGGAAGGAACTCACGATAACGACGGTAGAGGTCGCAAGTGAGAATGGAAACATTGTCCTTTACAGTTGCTCCCTTGTTAGAGCCATCATCGGAAACAAGGTTGACAGTATGAGGAATGATGTTGTGCTTGCCAACTGCCTTGCAAAGTTCCTTGTAGAACTCGCCATTGCAATATGTACGAACATCGCTCTTGGTGTAGTCGCCATCCTTACCGAAAGCCATAGACTTGGTAGGCTTCTTGGCGATAATTGCGGTGGTTTCCTCTCCGTGACCAAGCACGATATACTCACGCTCACCGATAGTCACGGTGTCTCCGGGCTTCACGCTGCCGAGGGTCTTACCTGCCATCTCTGCAAGCAGGATTGCGAAAGAACCATCTGCATTCTGGTTTACACTTACCTTTACGCCGGGAATGTTGTTCTGAACTTCAATCTTCATTGATTTTACCTCATCTTTCTTGATTGTTTGGTTTTGGTGTTTTTCTGTCTTATTGCTTACACTCATATTATAATCGAACTCTGTGGCTTTGTCAATACTAATTTTGAAAATTTTCCAAATTATTTTTAAAAGTTTATTTTTCGGCATTAGTATTCATTCCCATCGCTTTGGTTAGAAGTGTTCTTATACCCAAAAGCAGGGATAGGCTGCAACTTGAATAAGTTCTTCTTATGCTTACTGTCAATGCTCTCCTTGGTCTGTGCATCGAAGCAATAGCCAGTACGGATATATCTGTTGAGAACCTTGTAGGTAAATCCGAAATTATCTTCATCGGTCATTCCGCACAAACCATCCGAAGGAGTTTTCAATACGAGTTCTTCCGGCAATCCGCATTCAATACCGATTGCGATAACCTCATCGCTCGTCAAGTTTGCAAGAGGACTAAAATCACCCACAGAATCACCCCAACGAGTAGAGTAACCAATCCAATCTTCGGACAGATTGCAAGTGTTCGCAACTCTGCCATTCACGGATTGAGAAATTGCATAGAGTGTTGCCATACGGATTCTCGGAGGAAGATTTACAACGGTCTGTCTGGAAATGTTAATAAACTTACCTCTGCGAGAGCCGTCGGGCTGCGGCATATACATAGTTTCCATATTCTTGATTACACCATTGTAACCATCGAAAATATTTACCTGCGTGAAAGGAATGCCGAGATGTTCAACCACTTCGATAGAGTCCTCAATGTCATCCTGCACACCATTAGGCATAAGAACGCCGATTACTCTGTCCTTGCCGAGTGCTTCAACGCAAAGGGCAGCAACAACACTGGAATCTTTACCACCAGAGATACCGATGACAGCGTTGCAATCCTTGCCATTCTGCTCAAAGAAATCTCTAATCCAATTTACAATGTCATCTTTGACCTTGGGCGCATCAAAGCCGAGTTCGGTTCTGATTGCCATAAGGATTTTGCCGAGATGGTTCATACCCTCTCCGTTGCAAACGCCCCAGAACTTGTCATTCCAAGTATTACCCTCGATAAGAACCTCATCACCGGTAGCAACCAACTTTTCGGCAAGACGAGGATTCTGTGTGAACTTCGCATAGCAAATCTCATACATAACCTGAATCTTTACCTTTTCCCAATCCTCACGCAAAGTCACTGCTCTGCCAAGTCTCTTGGAATTGGATGCATCAAGGCTCGTAAACTGCACACGCTCAATTTCGTCAACTGTTTTCTGTGCCTGAAACGCTGCTTCACTATTTTGGAAAGAAAGACCATTGTATTCAACCGGTGCATCATAGAAGTTGCTCAAAAAGGCAAACTCGCCTCTGAAATTATCAATCATTAAAACATACCTCCGTGGAGAATGCTTCTTACTTCCGCAAGAGTGTATTCTTTTGTCATCTTGCCATCTACGAAAATCGTATCAAGCATATTGTCCTTGTCGTTGCTTGCTTCTTCCCAAGTCTTTCCGTCCTCAAACACGAGTTCTCCGGCTTCGTTAATCTGATGGACTACGCAGCAACCCTTTTGAGACTTCTTGAAACCGCCATCCTTGGGGTTCTTGAAGATAGGAGTAGGAACGCCGTCAATCTCACAGTAAGTAGCCTTAATGCAAGAACTGAATGTGTCTCTCGTAAAGGGTTTCAAAATGCCATCTTCCTCGATACACTGGAAAGAGAAAGAACCGACACCCAGAGCAACATTGGAGCAAGCAAAGCCGTTTTCTTCGAGAATCTTGTAGATTTCTTCGCAACGCTGAACGGTAATGCTATCGCCATAAATTGCCTTAACGTGAGGGTCAAGAACCTTGTAACCCTTGCTGTTGATAGTACCGCCGAAATGCTCCCACAACTTGAACACGGTCTTGGTTACGACTTCAACGCAATCACCGGAGTCACCACGCATAAGCATACAGCCATTGTGGTTCATAATCTCGTTTCTCAACTGCGGAAGAACATTGTCAATGATATTCCAGTAATCGTAAGAGTCAAGAACTGCGGAAAAACTGGTGTTGGGGTAAATCTCGGTCAGCAAACGGCGCAGGAGAGTAATTTCGTCTCCGTCAACAGCATAGTTGGAACACATAACAGAGTGTTCAGTGCTGGGAGAACCGAATGCGACAGGCTCTTTGGTGCAATCGCAATTATACATTTCCTCCAGATAAGGGATAGTAGGAACGGTTGCAGTCAGCAAGAAAGACAGACACCAACCAGCACCGGCTTTAACGGCAGATTCCAGACATTCCTCACCACGGAAGTCAAATGCTCCCAATGCTCTTGCACGAGGTACATTGTCATCACAGGTCTTGTCGTAATACTCGTTTACGATGTCACGATAAGTAGCACCAACAGTTGCAGCCAACATAGGATGCCACATTTCAGCGGAAATCAGACTTTCGAGAGACTGCGGCAACCAAGCGAAGTCGGGATGAGTATTTGTAATGCCGAACATAGGCACGTGCATAGGCACGATAGTACCTTCAGGCAAAGACACAATCTTAATAGGCAGATAGCCGAGACGGTGGAGTGCTTCGATTTTCTCAATCTTGTAAGCATTCTTACCGAGGGTTGCATCCATAATTCGTCTGTACTCGCTCATAACCTCATCGAAAGGCTTGTTGAAAAATTCGTTGTTGAAATAGTCGATAAGGTAGGTCTTAATGAAACCCTGCAAACCGAACATTACGACCTTATCCCATCTTTTAACTCTGCTCATTCTGGGAGTGAAGTAAGACACGGATTTCGTAATGTTCTTCGGCAGCATTTCAGCGTGAACCGCCTTGTAAAAGTCGATAAGTAACATAGGGTTAGTCTTTTTCATACTCAAATACCTCAATCATTTCCGCAACTCCAAGTTCTTCGGCTCTTTTCATAGCCTCTGCATTGAAGATGCTGTTTGTAGTGAATACCTTGTCGATAAGACCGCTCTTGAAAATCTCACCATCAAGAATGGTGGCTTCACAGTGGGAGACATACAAGTAAATCTTGTTTGCTCCGAGTTCCTTTAACTTCTTTGCGCTGTGGTAGAAAGTACCGCCACGACTGCTGATGTCATCAATGATAAGTACATCGCTCATAGGGATAAGGTCGGTTGAACCGGCAGCATCAAGACCAAGAATCTTTCCGCTTTCCCAATCACGCTTCTTAATACCGAATGCGTAAGCCATAGGAATTAAGCCAGAGTAACGCTTCATTGCTCCCTCATCGGGATAGAATGCCATCAGAGGCTTTCTGTCATCTTCTGCTGTAAGAGCAAATCCCCCGATACTTGCCATAGCCTTATTGATATACTTCTTCGGGTTCTCAATGATAATATTATCAATGAGTGCTTCGCTCACAGAAGAATGAGGGTCAAGCACGGTCACAGTGTCGAATGCCAGTTCGTTGATAAACTCCGCAAAATACTTCAAGGTGAACACGTCGTTGCTACTCTTAACTCTGTCCTGTCTTGCATTCGGAATGTAAGGCATAACAAGGTCAATGAACAGAATGCCGTTTCGCTGAAGGTGTCTGGTTAGGAACATAACCACCACCATTTCCTCATTGCTTTCAAAGTGCCAAGTAAGGGTTGCTCTCTTGCAATCCTCATACTTGGAGAAGTCAATGTCTGGCTTCAACAGCGGAGTTCCGTCGGGAAACTTACCGAGGATAATTTCTTTGCCGTCAATCTTAATCATACTTACTCTCCTACAATTTCAATCTGGCACATCTTCATAGTCTGAATTGCTGCATCGTGGCTTTCGGGAGTTACACCGGCACAGCAGGAAGCATCAACTGCAATGCTTGCTTCGGGCAAATACGCCTTTGCAAGAAGAACATTTGAAACAACACAGATGTCGGTACACAAACCGATAAATTCAATTCTGTCGAAGTTGTGTTCTCTGATGTACTCTGCGAGATACAGAGAACCAAAGGTAGGCTTGGGAATAATAGTGGGATTTTCACCCAAAGCACTTGCAATTTCCTTGTTGAGCATCCAGCCATCGGTTTCCTCAATACAGTGAGGTACAGGCAGGTGCTTACCTTCATTGGTTTCAAGGTAATTGTTAGGGTGGGTATCTGCGGTGCAGACGATTTCACCATCCCAATTCTTGATTTTGTTCACGGCATTGGGAATAATGGCAACAGCCTCTTTTGAACCCAGCGCACCATCAACAAAATCGTTCTGAATGTCTACGACTACCAAAAGTTTCTTCATCTTTCTTCTCCTTATAATTTATTCAAAGCATTTACCGCTTTGTAGTAACTCATTTACTATACATAGTATAACACGCTTTTATTCTTTTGTCAAGTGGTTATTCTAAATTATTTATAAATATTTTTTAGTGACTGTAAACATTCTTACCGCAGGTAGGGCAAGGATGATAATAGTATGTTTCATTATACTGCTCACCTACATTATATTCGCCTTTATCTGCTTCAAATTCACAACCACAATATTCACAAAGAAAGTATTTTGTTTCTTTGAGTTTATCTTTATCCCCCGGTTTAATTATCTTCATAACTCTTTTGCTTTTCCTTTCTCCGTTGGCTGCGGTTCATATACCGCTTCGCCCATTTAATCCAACCATTTGAAATACAGAAAATACCTTTATGTTTTAGCCGGTCTTGAACAAAAGCGTTTTTATTCTCTGCTCTCTTATACTCCGATTTTCTCATTCTTCTGACTCTCCCATACGCAGGATAGACAATTTCAAAGTTCTGCAACCTCTGAATGTAAAGTCGAAAGTGTTGTGGTCGCAATCGGGCAGCCAAGAACCGATGATGGTATCAAAAGAAGCCTCCATAAAGTCTCCGTACCAGTTCTTATCACCACAAATACGAATAGTAGAAAGGTTCTTATACCAAATCAACTTGAACTCAATTCCATTGCCCTTATATGTAATTACACGGTGGAACAGTTCATCTCCGAGAGATTCTTCTGAAACTTTTTCTAATCCCCATTCCTCAAAGAATTTCTGGATTTCTTCATACGATTCTCTTTCGTCGTTCAGTTTGATATAGGTTTTACCCATTTCACATCTTTTCAAAATAACACATCTCCGCTTCCTTGCCAGATAGTTTTAGTTTTCGGGAACTCCGCTTTAAGCATTTGCTTTAACTCCGAACACAATCCTCTACAATAACTTGCCGTAGCACCGACAATTTTAAATTCACAGAGATATGTATTATCTTCGGAAGTTCCGATGTTGATTGCAATGTTAAGCCGTGTCGCCCACTCAACTAAATTGTTGAGCATTGTTTCGTGCTTCTTCTCATACTCAACCAAATCAGTAACATTCTGGTCTAATTCAAAAGTACCTTTAATAAACTTCCTCATTTTGGTTTACCTCACTTTCCATAAGTGCAAGTTCGTGGTCAACCGCAGCATCAATGTCTGAATGATTCCACAACCTACCATCGGTAGTTCTCCAAGTTGCATCAAGAAGTTGCATTCTGGATTTTGCCTTATTCTTCTTTGTCTTGGAAACATAGTCCTTGCTGTTGAGCGGGAAGTCCATAGGTACTACCTGTGATGCCTTAACTTTCGCCCAACCATTATTTTGTCTCTGATAAAGAGACGGGTCAAAGATTGTGGCAACTCCATCAGTAATGTCATAAACTCTGACAGTCTCACCGGTCTTTTTAAGTCTCATTTCCTCATATAACATATGCGTTTTCCTCTCTACCGTATGTTGTGTATGTTTTCATTCTTGACACTATATATTGTGGTTAAAATGGCGATAAAATCTGTATTTTATTCACAAATTATGTACTTGCACCCTCAATGACCGGAATATCTTTAATCTGTTGCAAAAGGCTTTCAATAAACGTCTTGGTGTTCTCGTCAACTTCATTTTCGGCAAGGAATGTTTCGATTGAAGAAATCATTGCATTTACTTCTTCACCGCTCATTGTGCCGATACCGCCGGGATAGCGGCTCTCCGAAATCTTGAAAGCCAACAGAACAGGGTTATCAAGAGTAATCTCATAACTGTTATATTCTTTATCGTGAATTACTTCACCTTTGCTCATAAGGCTATAACAACCGCCGTCTCCATCATCAATGAAAATGCACATATTCGGAATATCCAAATCTTCGGCTGTGCTTGTAGGCTCAATGCTCTGTGTAGGATTCTCCGATGGAGCATTCACTGTCGGAACTCCTGTGCAAGCCACAAGGGAAAGCACAAGAATAATTGAAATGATAAAAACAAAAATCTTTTTCATTTTCTACCTCTTTTCTTAATCTCCCATAGGGCAATAAGACTTTGCCACCTTCAGTTCCGGTGCTTCAAACGGATATAGGTCAAGCGTAATTGAGACTCTGCATACTCTCGATGTGTCAACATCAGCCACAATCTCGTCAGCCTTCTCCGTCAAAATCTTTGCCGTTTCCAGAATGGATTTCTTAAAATCCTCTTTACAACTTCTTGACTTGGTGATAGCCATTACTGCTCACCAACTTTAATGCACTTGTTCTCCCACTTCTTGTAGGCATCGAGGTAAACTTCCTTCTTGTCTCCGTTGTAGGTCAACTCGTAGTACATACCGTCAAAGAGAGTGGTGCTGGCAAGTACCTTGTTATTCTGCAAAACCTTGCACTGCCATACGATAAAGACATCATCTTCGGTAATCTTCTTACCATCGGTCTTGTCAAGGTGTTCGTTTGCGTACTCCGCAACAATCTTCTTGACTAACCGTGTAAACTGTTCTGAACCCATAGTTATTCGCTCCTTTGTTTTTAGTATCGGTAACTGTCTTGTTTTCTGATTATGTATTCATTGTCTCGCCATCGAATGTAAATCACATCCCGGCAATTATAAATTCTTGGTGTCATATGGTATAACCATATCTTAAACTTTCTCCACATTTACTTGCCACTCCTAAATAGTTCTGGAAAGGCTCTCGGTGTGTAACACTTATTCTGAATGTCGGATATTGTCTGCGCCAATGCGGTTAATGAGTTTCTGTCAAATCGGCACTGCCTGATTAGGTTGAGTACCTGCATCTCATTCTTGTACTTTCGTCTCTGCTTCAAGAGGTTCTGTAACATCTTAAAACACATAAATCCTTGATAGGCATTGAACTTACCAAACTCTATGTAATGTTCTACGTCAACAATTTCCTTATCGACTTCACTTAATTTGCCGTTGAGTTCTTGCTGCCTTGCATCAGAGCCGGACATAACATCCATAATGGTGTTAATCTTTTGAAGCCATTCGTTAATGTTGTCATCTGTTATGTTTCGGAAACAGAGGTCATTCTGAACACTCGTGTTTTCCTTTACTACCGTCTTTTCGGTGTCTACAAGTTGTACTGCGTAACCGCTCCTGATGTTCTTTGCAATGGAGTTGTTCAAAATTCCGTTGGCTTTTACAATGCTGTCCCATTGTGTAGCCTTGCTAAAACTTCGGATTGGTACATACTTGCCGGAAGCCTCATCTCTATGGATGTAACTACCTTCTCCATTGGTTATTACATATACACCCATTGGTTTCGTCCTTTCTGCTTTGTGTAAAAGTGCGTTGCTGTGTTATTCCATCTTATTTATTATTCTTTATGTAAGGGCTGCCCGTGAGAGCAGCCCAAACTTGTTACTGCAAAACTTTATAAACAAGTTTTAATCTTCATCTGCTATGATGAAAGGTCTTAAATATCTCTTTAAGTGAGAGATGTTGTCAACCTGAACGCCGTATTCTTCCGCAAGGCTCATAAGTTCCGCAACATCATCGGAGTCACGATAAGAAGTAATCATTGCATTGGTTTTCTCGTCTCCGTGTTTACCCACGATAAACTCATAGAATCCCAGCATATACAAGATATGATAATTGATTTTTGTATCGTACTTGTCGTTGACATTGGTTGCAATGCAGCGGTTAATGATGTCGCACATTGCGGTTTTCGGTCTGTCGTTCAGTTTATCTTCTTGGCTCGGTCTTACGATGAATTTGAAGTAACTGCCTTGCCAACCTGCAAGGATATAATCGCCTCTCCAACCGGCAATAGTTTCCAACTTATCAAACTTTGTCAAGAGTTCGTAGCATCTATCGGACAGATGAACAATTCTTTCGGGAAGTTTAACCGTCTTGTTATGGTGGTTAATCATATCCGCTTTAAGAGTTACAACATCCTCTGCTTTGGCAAAGCCATTGTAAAACAGAAGGATAATGAGTTCAATGTAATCCGCTTTATCTGCATCGAAGTCTCTATGAAGTTTTCTGATAATGTCCTCAACTACCGTCCAGCGGAACGGCTCTCTGCCTTGTGCAAGTCGCTTGGCTGCTTCTTTGCCTTTCATCCTCTTGTCATTGAGAGGGTTTCTAATCGGCTGCACATTGTCGATGTAGAAGTTGAAGATTGAACGGAGCAGAGTTGAGAGTTGGTCATAAGAGGAATGAGAAATCATATATTTAATCTCTTTGCCTTTTCTCTTGTTCCTAAACTCAATAATCAGTCCGAATAGGTCATCGACATCCATATCAATGAGTTCTTTGCCGATTTGGATTTCGTAAGCGTATAATTCCGGTCTGTCAATCTGAACTCTCGTCTTTTCAACAGAAGTTCCGGCAACGCTTGCGTAATACCTATCCAATAATTCTTGTGTTGAAATAAGTCCCATAAACAATACACCTCGCAAACTACTTTTACACAGTAAGAATTATAACACACTTAAACATACTTGTCAAGGTTTTTCTATATTATTTCAAACCATTGCAAGAATCGGAAACTGTATTGCCATCGCTCTACTGATGTCTCCGAGTGTTTCACTGTCGCTTACTTTCCCAATGCACTTGTCTAAATGTTCAAAAGAAATGGTCATAACCTGCTCTACCAGCATTGTGCTTGGAGTTTTCAATCCGTATTTCTGATAACTCCACAATTCCACGTGAACCGGCAACTTCCTTTTGTTCATCTTTGAAGTAATAGGAATGATGTTCAGTGTTGTGCTATATGTATTGTTCTTGTCGTTTGAGAGGATAAAGACAGGTCTATATCCACTCTGGATGCTACCGTCCTTTGCTACAAGATGGCACATCCAAATCTCGCCGCAGCGAGGGCGTGTTTCAGTAGTAATTCTCTCTTTAATCATAACAATCCACCTTTGACATACGGAAATATGTAACAATCGTCACCGGCTGGATTTCGTTATAATTGTTATGTATTGCTTGGGTTCAATATTAAGTTAAGGCTGATTATCTTTTCTGTTTATAACCTCCTCCAGCCCTCTCTTTTAGTATCTACATTTTATCATAAAGTGATTGTTTTGTCAAGGTGTTTTTCTATATTATTTGTAAATCTTTAAGAAATTTCTTTCTTTAAGATTTCCAATCCATCCAGAAGTTTCTCATCCGGCAGATAGAAAAGGTCGTTGTTATCCCAACCAGCCTTGCTTGCAGCATTGGAAAGAATTTGACACAAGCGGAGTTCGGGATGTCTCTGTCTGATTTCATAGACGAGCATCGCAATTTTCATTACAATATCCATTACCAATTCTCCTTATTCTTTCTCTTTTTATAGATTCTGATTTGGATTTTAAGAGCAGACCAAGACAAGGGAAGTGTGAAATGCTTCTTGTAGATATAACCCATTCCATCTTTGTCTTTGTGCGCCCAATGGAATTTCAACCGCAAACCCTTCAATTTGGTTCTGAATAGGTTGTCGCACTCCAAATCAAGATAGATTGCACGGTTCGGCAACTTGATTCTTCCAGACCAAATCTGCCAATCATACTTGCGACCTCTCTTAAAATATCTCTTGTCTGCTTCGGCTTGCTCCCGCTGCATTGCTTCGTATGCCTTAATAGCCTTTTGCTTTTCTTCATCCTTTGCAATATCATCAGCAGTCCAGAACTTGAACCAAGTCTTATATTCTCCGCAGGTCGGACACTTCAAATTGGGGTCATAGTATTCGTCATCAGATGCAAAAACCACAGTACCGCATTCCTTGCAACGATACACAACTTCAAGTGTCGGATGGCAACTATACACCACTTCAAAATCACAGTGCATTTTCTTTCTGAAAATCTGCGTAAGTTCGGAAACGGTGCAAACAGTTTCTCCTGTCTCTTTGTTGATTACATTGTTGCTTTCATCAACAGAGAACCAGCAATCTTCTCTTTTCTTTGCTACCTGCTTGACATCATATTCACTAATCATAGTTTATCCTCCGATGTATTTCTGTTCAAGTTCTAATGGTGATTTAGCCTTTCCCAACTTAACCGCCTTGTCTCCGTCCATTTTATACAAGAAGTAATAATCTCTTGTATCTTTTGAAGTGATGTAATAGGTCTCGCCTTTTTCCGTGATTCGCTTGACCCATATTCGTTCTGTCTTTGGTATTCCGTTTACTGCCATCGTAATTCCTCACTTGCTCAAACTTTCAATCATAGCCATAATTTCATTGACTGCTTCGATGTGAACCATTGCATCAGTATTCCCGGCATTATCCTGACCAGCCTTGTATGCTGCCGTGATAATATCTCGCAGGTCGTTAGTGTCAAGGCTCACGATAGGGGTATCTGCTACACCCTCATAGGTCTTATCTCCGGTCACATAGTCATCGAAGAAAGTACCCATATCGTCATAGTAAGCATCAACTTTCTGCTTGGTTAAGCCGATATAATGCTTGGTGGTTTTGGAATCAGAGTGATTGTAGATAGTCTGAAGGAGTTCCATACTATCATAATCGCCCGGATGAAGCATTCGGCTAATCATACCAAAAGTTTTTCTTGTGCTATGAGTTCCGATGTTATACTCAATGCCAACCGCCACAGCAGCCTTTTTCAATGCCTTGCGGTAGCCATCAGCAGTGATGACGTTGCCCTTGTAGTTTCCGCTGGTCTGCATAAAGACATAGTTCTTGTAGCCGTTTTCAGCGGGGTTTACACCAGTCTTTGCAAGGAACAATTCGATTGCTTTTCTACAAGCAGAGTTGATATGCGGATTTGCAAGTTTATCCGTTTTGTCCTCGACGATTTCAAGAAGGTCAATTCTCATCTTGCCGGTTTCAGGATTGAAAATATGCTCCCAAGTCAGAGATAAAGTATCACCGACACGACGAGCCATATTGATACCGAACACAAAGATTAGATACTGCACCCACATTTCGTTTTCCTCAAAGTAGGTAATCATCTTCTTTACGTCTTGGATTTCAAAAGGATATACTTCGGACTTTCTTCCCTTTTTCTTGTTGCACTTGATATTCTTGGGAGTACCGTCTTTCTTCAACTTCTGTTCCTTTGGCTGCACAAACTCAATGACTTGGCTCGGAAATAAAGGGGAAGTGATTCTCACCATATTTGCGTTCATAAAATCAGTCCTTTCTTGTAGTAACTCATTTACTACAATTATTATACCTCCGAACTTGTCATATGTCAAGTAGTTTTTGAAATTTTTCTAAATTATTTTTTACGCAGCATTTCTTTTGTCTTTTCTTTGTGACATCTCTTGCACAAAGTAGAAAGATTTTGTTGCTCGTCACCGCCACCTTCAGCAACCGGCACGATATGGTGTACTTCAAGTTCTCCATCGTCAATAGGGATTATCATACCAAATTCATTTATAAATGCGTGAAATTCTCCGCATTCTTGGCAAGTAAAATTATCCCTATACAACATCCTTAAAGAATAAGGGTCTCTCCCTCTATTCCATACAGTTGCATTGTCGAATTGTTTACGGCAATCATCGGAGCAGAACCGCCTACGCTTATTGTTTACCTCTTTACCGCACCAAGGACATTGGTTTTCCTTTTCATAGTGCGGTTTAGGGAAATACACATTTTCCTCTCCATACATTTCAACCGCTTTGTAAAGAGACGGAAATGGTCTGCGTGTTCCGTGTATTTCCCAATATTGCTTAAACCGTATCTTCTCCATTTTGCTCTGTGGTTTTCTTTCCGAAATAGCCGACAAACTCACTCATAAGAGATGGATTCTTGCCGACTACCTGCTGGAACAGATACAAGATAAAGTTCTGCTTAATCTTGCTCCACTCTGCCGGTGTGAGGTCGGGATTCTTCTTTAATGCTTCATCCAAAAGTGCCTTGATATAACCCTGACCTTCTTCGGAATTGAGTGCATCAATTTCCGAGTTGATAATCTTCGTTACAAATTCGTCGTAGTTCTTTGCTAATGCCATAATTGTCACTCTCCTAATCCATTACAGGTACATAGTCTGCAATTTTTACATTGTTCGCAAGGCTCATCGTCGTTTTCTCCACGAGCATATCCCATACACTTATTCAAGTTGTGGTATTGCTCCGGCTCTCCGATACCTGCCTTGACACACCTTTTAATCAAGGTGCAATTTTCAAGCGTTCTTTGCATTAAAATCCTCCAAATCCACCGCCAAACAATCCGAATACAGACATTGCACTTGCAATCTTCTTATCCTTTTCACAAGCAGCCTTTATATCTTCCTTGGAAAGTTCGGTATATTCAAGAAGTCTTTCAATCCATTCTTTGAGTTGCTGGTTTTCAGAGGAAAGGGCATCAATATGCCCTTTCTGCTCCGAAATGGTCTTGTTTTGCTCACTCACACGAGCGGTTAAAGCCTTAATCTGCTTTTCAAGTTCTATCTTCTTACCCTCAAAATGCTTTTGAGCGGCATCGAATTTCTTACCCTTTGCCATATTTTCCACCTGCTTAATTGAACTGCGGCTTGTAAGTGTTGATAATAGGTTTAATTCCGATGCTGCGGAAGTAGTCAAGAGTAACATCGTACTGCTTTCTATCGAAAGAAAGGAAACGAGTTTTCTCGCACTTCAAGCCAGTTGCAGAGGGAACTTCTTCCCAGAACAACTCTCTCGGAATTTCCACCCAACCATCAATGACCAGACATTCGCTGTTCAAAATCTGATAGTATTCTCCACGCTTATGAGGAACGGTCACAATGAGTTTTACACCCTCTTTACCGCCCCAATCAGTGTACTCGTATCTCTTGAAAGTAACCTGACCGGCACGGACACCACCGAGAATGTCATCAAATCGAACAACCGTAATCTTCTGACCTTCGACAAGGTTTGCTCTGTCAAACTGGTCTCGGATGTGTTCGGGTTCTTCCAACAGACGATACATAGCAATCTTGAAATCCATTGCATCATCCGGGATGGCTCTCACAATGTCAACATTAAAAGCAATTCCGCTTTCGTTGATATGAGCGGTCATATTTCTGCGCCACTCTCCGAAGTTCAAGCCGTTCCACTCACTGCCTAACTGATTAAGCATAATGATGTCGGTACTCTTGTCATAGAGACCATCGGAAATTTCACGGTTTGCTGCAAGTGCTTCATCGGAAACAACCTGCACAATGGTGTAGTTATTTGTGGTAGTGTAAGACTCTCCCGGAATGAGGACATATCTTGCGTAGTCATATCCTTCAGGATTGCAAACCAACATAAGGTCATCTCCGCAGTAGATAGCAACACAATCACAGGCGAAAAACTCAACAGTTTCTCTTTCTTCCTTGCTCATCTTGGTATAATCAATCATTTCATTGATACGATTATCAAGAGTGCCAGAACCGCCCTTGCCGGTAAGGAAGTTAAAAGAACTCATAAGTCTATTCTTAAACTTTTCGTAGAGTTCTGCCGACATATGAACCTCTCTGGTAATCTGACATACCTCAATCTTAAATTCGCCCTTTTCGATTTCCTCATTGGCTTCATCAATGGTGCAGAATTTGTTGAGACGAGGGCTACGCAGGTCAAGGATGTAATAAGGACTTTCAAGGTCATAGACCACAGAACCTTCTTCGATGTCTTTCTTGTCAGCCGCTTCTTTCTTTGCTGCTTCGGCTGCCAACTGGCGGTCAATTTCCATCTGCTTCTTTCTTGCCTGAAATTCTTCTTCCTCTCTGATGGCTTCTGCTTTCTCCCATTCAGCCTTTTTCTGCTGGAATACAGTAACCATACCCTCAATGCTTTCGTTCATCTCGGTCTGCTCGTAGCGGTAGGAGACGATATTCCCTTCACTGGAAAAGTAGAAATTGACATCGAAGTAGTCAGTCATACTGTCGCTGTTGTTGTAGTTGTAACTCTCAACAAACACATAGATGTAATGAACGATTGCCTTCAGTTCGTCGCTACCCTTTGCGAAAGGACTTGCCAGTAGGTCAACGTCAATGCTGTTGTAGTCACTTCTGACGGAGAACTTGCACATCGGGAATCTCGGCTTGATATGCTTACGGACGATTGCTGCAATCTCCTTGGTATCGTAGATTTTGTGAAGTTCAAAGTTGTTCGGAATGTCCTCGGTGCGGGTCATCTCCCACAAGTCGTATGCTTGTTTTTCCGTCTTATTTTTAACCACAGAAGAAATAACCTCTCCACCATTCAAAGAGTTGGCGAACTGGATTCTCTCGTCGGTCTGCTTTGCAAACCACATCTTCTGCTTACCACTCCAACGGAAACCATTGGACTTCAAGGATTCGATTACTTCTGCTTCCGGCTTGCCGTCAAATCGGATTTCGATACCGTTCTTTTCTTCATTCAGAATAACATTTGCACTCATTGTTTTACCTCTCCTTTAACAAAATAACCATACACACATCTGTCGGTCTGTGGAATCACTTTCCCGTCTGCATCGGTATATACGCCTCTGTCGTTAGGGTCGTATGTATCGTGGATAACTCCATCAATTACTGCTGTTTCGTGTTTGCTTACGCTCACGACCAGTCTGCCACTCGGTAACTCTTTTTCGTTCAGATGAACCTTGCAGCCTTGACCGACCTTCATTGTCGGAATCCATATCCAGCCGTAATGCTCCATAACCTTTTTGATAGTCTGCTTATATACGCCTGTTCTTGCGGAAGAAATTCCACTCTTTCGCTTGCCCTTCCTTTCGGACTTTGCGAACTCGTTTATCAGGTCGTACACTTCTTGGTATGGTCTTTCTGTCGCAATGGCAATCGCTCGACATACGCAATCTCCTGCTTTGCCTTTGTAACCTGCTGCGGCTCTACCGCCATCGTCATAAACCCATTTCATAATCATACTATCCTTTCTGTGTTTGGTTTGTTGTAGTAACTCATTTACTATACATAGTATATCATACTTTTATGGGTTTGTCAAGTAGTTTTTCTAAATTATTTTTAAAAAGTACAATAATCCCATTGGACTATTGCTCCGAAAAGGGGGGCAATAGCCAATGGTACTATTCTTGTTTAATACGATTCTTATTATATATACATTACAATCAAGAATAGTATAGATAAGGATTAAGACTATTCTTAATTATATATTATATATATAAGATGGTCATTTTGAATTGAGCATTGCCTTTACTCGGTTGATTTCTTCCTCTGTGTGCGGAGTACCGCCTTCATTCATCTCAATATACCATTTCAGAACTTCTTCTCTGGTTTGTAGTTCGTTGATATTCACAAGGACATCAATCTCCATCGGAAGTCTATCCTCAAAATCCTTGTAGTAACATCCGAAGGCAGGGATTTCATTGTTGATAAATCGCATAATGGCTGTGGTTCTTTGCAGACCATCGACACATACGAACCAGCCGTCTCTGCTGCCAGAACTCCAATAAGGGCAGTTGAAATAGATAACTCTGCCGGACTTGCCACGACGGAGCAGAAATTCAATATATGCAATCTGCTGTTGCTCCGTCCAGACGTGACCTCTCTGAAAATCGGGATTGAGTTCAAGACCACATTCCTCTACATTCTCATTGACCCATTTTACAAAGTGGTCAAGTGGCATATTTACTTGATACGAACCGGGTCTTGTGAACCTCGGAATGTTTTCAAACTTCATACCTTGTACTCCTTTAATCAATTACACAATATATAGTGGTTAAACTTTCCATCAAACACAACATATAGTGTGTAAATGTCAATAAAATGTCGTTTTTATTGTTAATTATCGAAATTTACCTGTGATAAAACCGCCTTTGTAAATTCCGCTAACTCTCCATTGGTGTCGATAGTCTCACAGTATTCATCGACATCATCATAAATGCCTTCGCTGTCAGACCAATCAATCCAATCCTTTTCTTCCTCATCCCACATTTGCAGACCACCGGTATTGCAGAAGTCGGGCTTGATTCTGTTCTGATACTGGAACTGGTCATATGCAGCAAGAACGTCCAAGAATTTCTTTGCTTCCTCTACGCTTTTAACAGGGATATAGAAAGTACAGTTTGCGCCGATTTGCGGCATCCACCAAATTCTCAATTTAGTTTCTTCCATATTCTTATCTCCTTGTGTCAATAGGATAGGTTTTAATTTTGAGACTTGCGGTATAGATAGTCGGATTCTCCGTTTGCGTACTTCGCAAAATCCACACGGAGAAGTTTTTGACCTTTGACGGTCTCTGCTCCGCTACCGAATGCCATACGACCTACGCTGCCGACAAAGTTAATGGTGTAATTGTCATTGACAGCCATAATTTCCGCATAGCAACGGCTGGTAGGCTTTGCACCGTCGTTAAAGGTGAATCCTTCGTCCTCGGCTTGCTGCATAAATTTATTGCCGATTTCGTCATTGGCAAGATAGACATACACCTTGCCGTTGTTCTGGTTTACCAAGTTCTTAATAGTTCTCATTCTGGTTTGTTCCTCCAAATTTCAATGATGTTGGAGTACATAAAGAAAATCCCATCGTTACCGACAGGATTGATACAACATCAATATTTCCTATCGGTCAAGCATTAGCACCTTACCGGCTCGGCAGGTTGCTGTACGGTCAGTGGGCTTGCTCCCTCACGCACTCTTAATAGGTTTTTGTCTCTTTGAGACACTGATATTATAGCACAGTCCTTTCGGAATGTCAATACTAATATCGAAACTTTTCAAAATTATTTATTATTTTCCTTCAGCATATCTTCAATATCCACATCCAAAGCCTTTGCAATCTTGCAGAGTTTAAGGAATGGAACTTTTACATCCTCTCGGCTGCGGTTTACCCAAGCATACACAGTATTCTTCTGTGAGCCGGAAATCTCCTGCAATTTTTCCATCTTCACCTTGTAAGAGGTTTTGCATTCCGGGAATTTGGCATATAGATATTGCTCAACATTTTCCGCTATGGTTGCTTTGCTGGTCTGCTCCCATTGCTTATTTGCTGATAAGATTCTTGCTGCAAGACTTTTCTTTTCTTCCACCGAATCTTCCTCCTTGTGCAGTACAACAGTAATTCATTTACTATTGTACCACACAAATATATGTATTGTCAATCAGCCTTAACCATAGTAGCAGAAATAGTAGTCATCACCGAACTGCTTATAGACTCCGCTGCCTTGCTTAAATTCCGCTTGGAACAAAACATTTTCCGGGCAGAACCTTTCTCCTTCAAGGATTCTCTTTGCGACAGAATAGCACTGCTCTTTTACCTTATCATCAGCCCAATCAGGGAATGATACACCGTATTTCCACATAGTACCATACTGCTTATATTCTGTCAGAACCTCATAGATAGTGTCGGGATAGATAGAGGAATTTACACGGTTGATAATGACATTTGCAACAAGCAACTGGATTTCCTCGGACTCTCCACCGGCTTCACGGCACACGGCTGCGGCAAGATAGAATAAATCATCGTCGGTGTAACTCTTTGTTTCTTCCGATGGCTCTGTCACATTTTCCGTTACTGGCTCGGTTGTTACAGGCTGGGTTTCTTCTGTGGGTTTTTCCGTTGTTTCCGGCTCGGTTGCATCTGTATTTTCCGTTGATTCTGTGTTCTTCTTTGCTTCGTCATATGTAGATAGATGTACTATGCCGGGTTTTCCACTATCGGGGGTGCTACTGTTCGTCTCAATTTCTCCGTTGGTTGCATCAACTGCGCCGATACTTGCGGCAATAACAGTAATGCACATAGAGAAGATAAACAGAATTACAAAGACAATAGCGGTCATCGCAATAAATTGTCTTTGTTTCTTCTTTCGTCGTTCCTCTTTGGTTGCCTTTTGTGCTGCCGGACGTGGTGCAGCCGTAATTGAATTGTTCATCAGGTTTTACCGCCTTTCGTTTTGTAAAGATTGATAATTCCGAATTTCTCAATAACCGTCTTTTTGAACTCGTCGAATGTCGGAGTACCATTGAAAAGTTCATATCTTGTGCTGGATTTTCCGTCATCGCCGCCCTCAAAGACTACGAAATTGTAAATTCCTTTGGTTTCATCAAAAGAAAAGTTGATTGTAATACTCGGTCTGCCTTTTCTTCGATGTTCGATTTCCTTTCTCCATTTGGGAATCCAAGAATTAAGCGGTTTATGCCAAATACCGCCAGTAAATCCTACCGCATCCCAATCGGTTCTTGGATGAAGTACAGCCAAACGCCATTCGATACCGTGTTCAAGGTTATCTGCATAAGCAGCATTACGAAGAAATTCCGCAAACTCTTGCAAGGTTATTTTACTTTTCGTACCCATTTTTAAGCCTCCTTTGCTTGGTATTGTTTCAAAATCCGTTTGAACTCCTTGTCAGTATGAACTCTGACTTTTGGTGTGCTACCATCCTTGCACATTTCATTGACAGAGGTAACAATCTGACCCTTGACAACTTCCTGTGCTACATATTTAAACAAATCTTCCTTGCTGCTACACTCAACATAATCGTGCCAAGTGGCGGTATAGGTCAATCTGTAAATAGTTCCTTCAATTCTTCTTGCCATCTCAATTCTCCTTATAGAGCGACCAGCCGGATTCCCAGCCGTCACCTTTTCGCATTCTGATTCCGTTATGTCCTGTGAACTCACTGCTGTACCAGTCCTCAAACAAATATCCTTCTTCTGTGTAAACTTCTCCATTTTCCTTGGAATAGATGTATTCGTCGGGACTGAAATACTCGTGTGTGATTTTGACATTCGGATTTTCCTTGATAAAGGCAATCATTTCATCCCGTGTCATAACCTTATTTGTATCAGGCTTCGGCTCGTTCTTCTTGATTGCAAAAGTTCTCTTTCCGTTGTTGATAATTTCAAATCCGCATTCAACATAGAATTTTGCCGCCGACTCTGCGATATGGTGAATTTCCGCATTCGGATATTGTTCCAGAATATCCACATAACCGCCCTTAATGGCTGCAAGCATTTTCTTGTCCTGCTCTCGCCATTTCAACTCATTCTTTCCGTCAAGCCAGTCCTGAATGTAGTCCAAAGGCATTGCAATGATTCTATCCATAAAATCAGTATGGATGATGCATTCCAAGCCAAATCCAGTATAGGAACTGATAGCCTTATCCGCATTCTTTCTCAATGCTTCATAGCCTTTATGCCCGGAGAAGTGGTCTATCTTCTCGTTGAATGTTTCCTTGCTCCAAGTAATCATATCTCTTAATCCTTTCTTGCCATCTTCTTCTCAATAAGGTCAATGACCGTTGCCTTATCCTGCTTCATATTCAAGCCGAAAATAATATCTTTGACTCTCTTTGCGTTGTCTCCATAAAAGCGGAAGTCCTCGTGTTCAAGTTTTCCGTCAATGACATTGTAGAAAGTGATAAAGGCTCTGACTTCTTCCGACTGGCAGGTAACGGGGGCGAAAAACTCCTGAAAAGAAACAGTAACAGTGGATGCAGACTTGATTTCAAAGCCGAGCAATTCCTTCTCGATGAAATTCTTAATGCACCAGATTTCTTTTTCATCAGTGGTCTTGTAGTTGTCATAGCCAGCACCATTGTTATATTTTCCGGCAATCTCCCAGCCGTCCTTCAGATACTCCAAAAGTTGTTTTTCGTCGGAGACACAAGCCATATCAAGGCTCTTTCTCAACACATACTGAACATCTGCCACTCTGGATTTCTGGATAGCATCAATGTGAATCTGCATCATAATTTCCACTCTACCTTTCTGTTATACGGAAGCCATTGTCAAAGCAACACACAAAATTCCCGCTTCGTTCTTGCTGGAGGAATTGCTGATAACGCTTTCCATCATATTCATAAACTCACAGCCGTTTCCGTGCTGCTTGTTGGGGCTTACCTTTACCATCTCCGGCATAACAACTTCGATGTTGTCATACTTTCCAAGTCTATCCACAGACTCGGTATCACCACGACCAAGGGCAACAGACTTTCCGTAGGCGATTGCTTCGTCTCTCTGTAATGCGTTAAAGTAGTTCTTATTGGAGATATTAG